>ERZ1740058.314-NODE-314-length-40424-cov-24.185860_pt1 | contig 40424 bp, 30 predicted proteins | sample MGYA00581745_ERZ1740058 | MGnify/ENA primary metagenome ERZ1740058 (study PRJEB43018, sample SAMN04849742) | marine metagenome | isolation source: floating plastic debris | place: Pacific Ocean | collected 2008-08-30 | study: EMG produced TPA metagenomics... | reverse complement strand
CCGAACGAGACTTGCAGCGAGCTGAGAATCTCTACCGCGATACGGTCGCTACGCTGGAACAAAAGCAAAATGCTGAAACTGCTTACGAAGTAGCCCAAGCGAACCTCGAGATTGCTGAATTCAACCAACGTTACGCAACTGTAGTGGCTCCAGTGACGGGCAAGATTCTCAAAAAAATGGTAGAACCCAGCGAGTTAGTTTCTCCCGGTCAGCCGCTATTTGTGCTGGGCAGTTCAGGTAGGCAAGGAGCTCAGGTCATCAAAATTGGGTTAGCTGACCAGGATATTGTGCAGGTAGCTCTGGGTGATTCCGCCAACATTGGCTTTGATGCTTTTCCTCAGCGAACCTATCCGGGGCGAGTCACTGAAGTAGCTGAAGCGGCTAACCCAGCTACCGGCACTTTTGAAGTAGAGTTGACGCTAGATGAACAGTTTTATCCTGAACTCAAAAATGGTTTTGTAGGTAAAGTTTCTCTCTTTCCATCGCTTACGCTGGGTCACATCAGAATCCCAATGGCGGCCCTGGTAGAAGGTGATAAAAAAGAAGCTACCGTTTTTGTGTCTACCGATCGGAAAACAGTGAAGCGACAAAAGCTACCGATTACCAGTATTCACAGTGACTACTTCACGGTGAACGAAACAGTAGTTCAACCCACCACCTGGGTAGTGCTCGACGGTAACGCCTATCTCAACGATCTAGATACTATTACAATTAGCAATGTGCAATGAACAGTTAGCAATTGAGCAATCGAACAATTTAATAATTAGCCATTCATTCATTTAAAGTTATGAAACTCCCCGAACTCGCTATAAAGAACCAACAGTTTGTGTACGTACTCATCGTGCTCGCGCTGTTCATTGGTATTCGCTCCTTTGTATCGATGCCTAAGTCGGAAGACCCTTTTTTGTCGTTGCCTAACTACACCATCATCGCCGTGTATCCCGGAACCAGTCCCGAGGATATGGAAGAGCTAGTGGCCGACCCTATTGAAGGAGTCATTGATGAGCTAGACGAGATTACCGAAATCCGTACTGACATTAGTAATGGTCTAGTGGTGATGCAGGTAGAGGCCGAGTTTGGCATCGACTACGATGACAAGTACGATGAAATACTCAACGAAGTAAATATCATTCGCAATGAGCTTCCCGAAAATCTGTACTCACTGGAAGTAGAACAGTTTAAGCCGGAAGACCGGGTAGTCATTCAGCAGTTTGCTTTGGTATCTGAATCGGCTTCTTTTCAGCAATTGCACGATGTGGCCGAAGACCTGGAGGAACAGCTTGAAGAGATAGATTTTGTGAAGAAAGTCGCAATTGAGGCTTTTCCGGTAGAAGAAATCCGTGTCAGTGTTGATTTCCAAAAGATGGCTCAATTAGGTATTCCACTGCGTCAGGTATTAGGAGTATTACAAGGCGATAATGCGAACATTCCTGGTGGAGATATTGCCTCGGGTAATCTGAGTTTCAATATTCAGTCTACCGGGGGCTACGAGTCGCTGGAAGATATTAGTAACACCGCTATTCGTTCTTCTAACAATCAAATTGTCTATTTGCGCGATTTTGCCGAAGTAACCCGCGACTACGAAGATGAGCGCTGGATGGCGCGGTTCAATGGGCAACTCTGCCTGTACGTCAACGTCTTCCAAAAGCGTGGCACTAGTATCTTAACGCTATCGGAAGAATTAAACGAGGTAGCGGCTTCTTTTCAGGAAAGCTTACCCGCGGAAGTCCAACTAGCCACTGCTTTTGAGCAGGCTCCCGCCGTAGAAGCTCGCATCAGCGATTTCGTGAATAATCTGTTACAAGGTATTGTTTTGGTAGGAGTAATCATCGCGCTCTTCCTAGGCTGGCGTCCGGCACTGGTCGTCATGACGGTTATTCCGTTGTCCATCATTTTAGCCATCACTACGCTGGATTTTACCAATTATGCCCTACAACAAATTAGTATTGCCGCTTTGGTTATCGCCCTGGGCTTGCTGGTAGATAATGCCATTGTGGTGATTGAAAATATCGTACGTTTTCGGCGCGATGGTTACTCCTTACGGGAAGCCGCGGCTAAAGGTACCCAGGAAGTGGGTTACGCCATTGTCAGTTCTACCTTAACTACCGTACTGGCCTTTGCCCCATTAGCACTCTTGTCTAGTGGGCCGGGTGAGTTTTTGCGCACCTTGCCACTGACAGTGATCTTCGCTTTAATAGCTTCCTTGTTGCTAGCACTAGCATTTACTCCGATTATTACTAGTCGGGTACTGTCCAGTACTTCCACCGGAAAGAGCACCTGGGTAAGTCAACGAATTGATTGGCTAATAAGTCGGCTATATCGTCCGTCTATCAACTTTGCTCTGAAGCGAGGGTGGATACCAGTGGTAGCCGGAGTGCTATTGTTAGGGGGAGCGGGGGCATTATTTCCCAGTATTGGCGTGAGCTTCTTCCCCACGGCAGATAAGAGTTTATTGTTGGTGAGCGTGGACTTGCCTTACTCGGCTAATATGGAACGAACGGAGCAAGCGGTCCGCTACGTGGAAGATGTACTAGATACTACGGACTACGTAGAGAGTTATACCATCAATGTAGGTCACGGCAATCCGCAGGTGTATTATAACCGTATTCCCGAAGAATATAAAAAGCACCACGGGGAGGTGATGATTAACTTTAAGGAGTGGGACCCCGCTACCTTCTACGCTACACTAGGGCAGCTTCGTAACGCATTTGCTCAGTATTCCGATGCTCGTATCACCTTCCGCGAACTGAAAAACGGAGCTCCCTTTGAAGCCCCCGTAGAAATTCTGTTGTTGGGGGATAATCTGGATGCCCTGAAAAGCATCGGTTACGATATTGAAGAAATTATCCGCAGTTCGCCCGGTACGCAAGATGTAGATAATCCGATGGCTTTGGCCAAAACGGATGTTAAAGTGGCTGTTAATCGCGATAAAGCTTCGCTATACGGCATTTCGCTACTGAATTTAGATCAAACGGTGCGAGCCAGCCTCAACGGTATTCAGGTAGACGAAGTGGTGCTGGAGGAAGATGATGAAACCTATCCGATGGTTGTTCGCATTCCTTTTGCCGATGAGCCAACCTTAGACGATTTCGGACGAGTGTATCTAGCCCGAGACGATGGCCAGTCAGTGCCCCTCCGGCAAGTAGCCGATGTGGAATTCAAGGCAGAGTACGCCAAAATATCTCACTTCAATACCACCCGCTCCCTGGGTATTACCGCTAACGTAGATGATCCCGATCGTACCAAAGACATTACTGAAGCCATTATTCCGGCATTGGATAGCTACGATTGGCCGGAGGGCTACAGTTACTACATCGGCGGTGAGTACGAAACCCAACAAGAAAGCTTTGGCGACCTAGGGACGCTGCTGGCCGTTGCCTTGCTGGGAATCTTTGCAATTCTGGTACTGCAATTTCGCTCGCTGGTGCAGCCCCTAATTATCTTCTCAGCCATTCCGCTAGCAGTAACCGGTTCGTTTGTGGCGTTGTTTATCACGGGTTGGTCGTTTTCCTTCTTTGCCTTTGTTGGTTTTATAAGCCTAGTGGGAATTGTGGTCAACAACTCTATCATCCTGGTAGACTATACCAACCAACTGATGCGAGAAGGGTTGGATAAAGCTACTGCTATCCGGCAAGCCAGTGAACGCCGATTCACCCCCATTGTACTTACTACGTTGACAACCATTTTGGGACTTATTCCGCTTACCGTGTCGGGCACTAATCTGTGGTCACCACTAGGTTGGACATTGATTGGCGGACTGATTTCCTCCATGCTGCTAACCCTGATTATTGTTCCGGTACTATATAACTGGCTCACCAAGGAGAATAAGCAGGAAGCCGTCGTATAATAACTAACCGACTACTCGGTGATACGACCTCACCGAGTAGTCGGTTACTCATTTGGGTAAGTTAGAAACTTGTTTTTAAGAACTAAAGGCCTAACGCTTCAATTGCCGGATCATCCTTTTCAAAAGCGTAAGCGCGCCATATCAGCACATCGGAAACTCTAGATTTCCATAGTACATCACCAGATTTGTTTACTTCCCACACTCGGCCTTGCTCTCCTTCGCCGATAACAATGTTTCCGTTCTCCAATTGTACGCCGCTAGAAGCTCGGGCTGAGAATAAATCCGGGTCGGTAAAGCTCCACACCACAGTTGGTTCATTATCTTGGCCACTCATTAGGCTGAAAGGCCGACTTATGGCAACCTCTACTACTTCAGATTGCTCAATATCTACCCGATTAGAGTAGATCAATAAATTACCCGAGGGTAGTAATTTAGGATAGTGCTGCCGATGAAACATCTGCTCACCTGCCGAGTTATCATACGCAGTTGGGTTACCAAATCGGTAAAGTAAGTCGCCGCCCAAACCACGACTTCCGCCTTCGGACGTGGCAGCTTCTTCCGTGGTCGTACTATAATCAATGACCCAGATTTCATTAAAGAAATTTGCTGATACATAGATCAGCCTATTCGTCTCATCTACGGTAAGGGCATTAGCATGCATGATATCGGCCTGTACACCCGGAGTTGAAATGATCTGCTCACTGCGATCATTGTAATTAATGTTGATCTTACGAGGATGGTCGGCTACTACCCCGTAGTTATGCTGATCAGGATCATAATCTTGTACGATATGATCCATAGAATTCCACTTCCATACGATCTCCTCAGTCATAGGATTCATCTCCACAATCGTCTCGGGGTAAAGTTCGTGGCCTCGGGCAAAACCGGCTTTTTTGGCATCTTCAGCATTTACCCTCTCCCAAGCTAAAAAGAGAATGTTGCCATTTGAGAGAAACTCCATATCATGGTGTTGGATATAATTTTCATCGGAATAGCTAGCCTCCCATTCAACACTATTATCCGCGTTAATCTTGCGGAAGATACCCCCGTAATTGCCGAAAGTCCAGGCGGTGTTGGGATCTCTCAGAGAGGCTACTAGACTGCCATCAGGTTGCAACTCGGCATCGTAGCCTAACTCTTCGGGAATGTTCCACTGTTTTAAGATATCGCCCTGCTGATTAATTAAGGTAACATCACCTTCAACGTCGCCATCAGTAGGTGCGCCTACCGTAGCATTACGGACTCCACCCACGCTTTGAACCAAAATGTATACATCAGATACTGGCTCTTCATCGGGCTCATCTTCACCGCCGATGCTGTCTAAAATATCATCCAACACGCCTTCTCTGCAGGACATAAATAACACGGAGATTACCAGAAAATAGAATACATGAATTAATTTCATTGCTCTGAATTTTTTGTGATTAAAAGTTAGATTTTGTGAGATTCTTGGTGTTTCTCACAGCCATATGACAGCAGCCAATATCAGCAACAGATACTATAGATGATGATAAATTCAACCAACCTGCTGAGTTCCTCAACCAATAATAAAGTCTCTATAAATAGGGTTATTGGACAATCACCCGAGTTTGTGAAGGGTAAGGCACTGTTGATGTAGAAAAAATCTTCCTATGTTGAAATTGTATGGTTAGATAGCTACGGAGGCCGCCTTAAATCAGTGCTTGATTTTTGCCTTAACATGTTTAAAAATCTTCTGTACGGAATTAAGCCAACATGCTAAAAATTATGAGTCTACGGACGAACCTAACTTTAATGAAAAGGCTATCGTAATTGTATTGACCAGGAAGCTATTTGCTACCTTCTCGGTAGATACAGTTTCATCTCAGTAGATTCTACTTGATCCAAGTGCCCCATCTTACTTTCGTCGGTGGTCAACAGATGCATATGCAGGTAGGAGTCATGGTGAGTAAAAATTCCTTGATGTTCAGTAGAAAAGAAACCTACGATTTCTACTTGCTCATTTTTCAGGGTAAAATTAGTCTGACCCTGATGCGCTTCCTCGGGAGAAGAGACTTTAGTACCTTCCGGTAAGTTCTGTACGTGAATCACGGCACTAGCAACAGGGACTTTCAGTTTAAACGCAAAGGGTCTTTTCTTTTGTTGGGTTGAATCGTCAATAAACGTCTCTAGATCGCTTATGCTTTTGACGTTCTTAGGCAGGGGTATTTTCTACCATTCATTTACATTAGTGTATACAAAAAAGGGGACGGAAGTTTCGTCTGTTTTCGTAACCGACATTGCCGTATCCGAAATAATACTAGACTGATATACTTGGCCATCGTTGATCAAAAGCTCGCCTTTCAGGTAGCTAACCGGGCCAAGACCATAAAGCCCTCTTTTGGGACTGATAGTATCGAGGTCAATTACACCCGCAAGCTCTCCCCTCCACATTACATTTTTCATAGCTCCTGCTACCTGAACATCAGCATATGATTCTGCTAATTGAGATTCGTTGGTTGGGGAATTACAGCTTACTAAGGCAATCAGGGTAGTTCCGAATATAAAATGTTTTGATATCATTCTTTTCTAGAGATGTTGGGTCAGCTAACTTGGCGAGAATCGGTTAAAATTTGCATCCTGCAAATTAAGCTATACCGGTTGAGCTTATTCTTGATTAGAGGTTTTTCTTTCATCCTAGCTAATCAAATTGTCTTCGGACGAACCACAAATCCATGAAGGTAATATTCATAGTGAGCTTAGTGTAGCTTTCATCAAAAAAATCGTCTAGTTGCTGACCACGAGTAGCACGCTCCAGAATGAATCGCAGCATTCCTTTGTTGCCTATCGGCAGCCCAAATCCAGCGGTGAATCCTGAGTTATTGAGTCCTTCACCATCGAGTACTAAGTACGACTGTTCAGCGTACAGTCCAAAGCCCCATGTAATATATCCTAAGTAACTCTTCGCTTGGTAATTGGGGAGTTTTTCAAATCCTAAGGAGGCTCTTCGGCTATCCCGTAAACTGTAATCCCGTCCTTCTACCGTAGATGATGACCATAGCTGTGTTTGCACGTCAGCATTGAGCTTAAATCGGTTATTCCTGTTCCAGGACATACCAAAGCCGAACGTGTGCGGTAACATATACTCTTCATTCTCTAAAACTTCTAGTGCCAAAGTGTCGGGGAGACCTCCGGCTTGAGGGTTAGCTTCCGAGATCAAAAGGTCTCGTTCACTTAAAAGATCATTTTCAATATCATACGTCGCCCCGAATGTCAGCGATGACTTTTTAATGGGCAGCACGTACTGCACGCCTACATCCCAGTTAAATGTCCGTAAGTAGTTCTCATCGGTAATGCTGATGCTATAATTGATATCCGTACTGTTGATTTGTTGATTGTTTTCAATATTGCCAAAGATATACGACGCATGAACCCCCACGGATAAGCGTTCGCCCAACGTTTGCCCGTAACCGAAGTATACTTCGTTCAACCCGCCTGACCCTTCGTAGCGTACCCGGTACTCTCCGGATATACCGCTAAATTGTCCGGTACCAAAAATGTTGTAGTTTACGTTGCTGTACTTCCGCAAGCCTACGGAAGCCCCCGATTTCTTCCCGGTTTTGAAGGCCATCATAAAGTACGGAAAATCCAGAGCGATTTGTCGCCCTTCGTTATCACCATCGTTCCGGGTAGCTGTGGCTAGGCTAACACCGAACTCATGCAGAAAAGTAAAACGGTTACCAATGCTACTGTAGGAGGCTGGATTCAGATTATTGATGGTAAACTCACTACGGTCGGCGATGCCCGTACCGCCCTTCAAAAGGTGGTGGCCACTGCCTTTGGTGTAAATGTCTCCAACGCCAAAGTAAGTGTAGGGCGAACCTGGTGAGTTTTGAGCGTAAAGGGTGGCTTCGCTACCCAGCAGCAAGAGGGAAAAGAAGAATCCCTTGATTATTTTGGATGTAGTCAATCGCTTTTTAACCTAAAAATACGAGGGCTATCGCTACCTCGAAACTAAAATCAACGTAACCCCCACTTTCACCTACCAACCAGGAGATTGGTTTCACCAACATAGATTTGGAAACCAGAAATGTCTGCACAAGGAATTTCAGATTCGTAGAGAGAATTAGCGAGTTGGTTGAGTTTAATTTTATCGGACGTTCTGACGATTAATTTAGGTAAAGAATACGCTACCAAGTGTATTGCTCACCTTTAATTTTTACCTATGGAACTGACTAGAAAACTCGTATTGATACCCAGCCTTTTTGCCTTATTATTTTTAGCTTCCTGCCAAGAAGACGATGAAGAAGTAACCACTCTTCCTGATGAGGAAGTTGTAGAAGACCCCACCGAGACCGCCTTGATCAACGATTGGATTTATACAGTGATGCGAGATTACTACTACTGGAACGAAGCTATAGTTTCTCCTATAGCTACTACTACTTCGCCAGAAGATTACTTTTACAGTTTGCTAGACCAAGACGATCAGTTTTCTTTTATCACAGATGACTACGATGGGCTCATGATGGAATTTAGCGGAGTGTACCAAACGATGGGCTACTCCCCTTCTTTTGGGTTACTACCTTCCTCAGATCAGGTTTTTGTGGTAGTAGAGTACGTATACCCTGACTCACCGGCCGACCGAGCCGGTTTGCAGCGGGGAGATGTTATCCTGGAAATTGATGGTCAGTCATTAGATACTGAAAACTACTTCGAGCTATACGCACAAGAACAATATACCGCTACGCTAGGAGCTTACGACGGAGGAGCTATTACCATTACCAACGAACAGGTAGCCCTATCGGCGGAAGTTATTCAAGCCGACCCAGTTCTTTATACCGAAATAAAAACGAATATTGACAGTAAAGTTGGGTACTTGGTTTACACCGAATTCATCTCCGGAGATAGTCGTCAGTGGCTGACCAGTCTGGGAGAAGCCCTTAGTGGCTTTCAACAAGAAAGTATTACCGATCTGATTGTTGACCTTCGCTACAATCCGGGCGGTGAGATTGATGCCGCCCAGTTCTTAGCCAGTGCCCTGGCTCCAGCATCCGCAGTGGCTAACGAAGAGGTACTAGTGCGGTACGAGTATAACGACGAGCTTACGCGAGCCATCCGGTTTACTGAAGGGGAAGATTCAGAAAATCTAATAAGTACCCTGAGCGGCAACGGCTATAACCTGAATTTGAACCGGGTGATCTTTCTCACCGCTCAGGGTACAGCCTCGGCCAGTGAACTACTTATTAACGGGTTAGAGCCGTACATGGAAGTAATTACCGTGGGAGAACCCACTGTGGGCAAATTCTACGGCTCGTGGGTTATTCCTGATCTGGAAGAACCCGCTCGGCACAATTGGGCTGTGGCTCCGGTGGTATTGAAGTACGCGAACTCCCTTGGTGAGACTGACTTTATTGACGGTTTAGCTCCCGACTATCCGGTAGAAGATAATCTGTTAGCAGCCTATCCGTTTGGCGATGAAAACGACCCAATATTGGCTCAGGCGTTAGCGGTGATTAGTGCTGATTTCAACGCTCGAGCCCTAGCTTCCGTTCAGCAAACAATACCGTACCGCCGCTTGAGAAATCCTCAAGATGACAGAAAGTTTATGCTTAAAGCCACCATCTTCTAAGCATAAAGACTTCACTAAACAATATACCTGAAATCATTAAGCCATGCCAACTCACTGCGAAGAATTGCGACAAAGACTACTCTAATAGTTTACCTCCCAATTGCAGCAAGTCTACTTCCGCAATCTTCAGGTCGTACTTAGCTCGGGCGTAGTTATTGAGGGCATTGAGTTGGTTGATTTGTGCTTGGCGAAACTCTACTGTGGTTACTTGCCCGAGGCTATACTGCCGCTGGGTACGTGTAAAATTCAAGTTGTTGGTGCGGACATTGTTCGCCTCGGCTTCCAGAGTGTACCAGGCGTTGGTATAGATTTCGTAAGCGTTATATACCTCGGTCTTCACTTGTTCCTGAGTGCGAAAGAGTTCTATCTCCCGGTTGTTTTTGGTGATTTTAGCTGCTTCAACGCGGGTGCGGGTGGCTCCGCCGTCAAAAATATTCCAGGATACGTTCAGCCCTAGGTTGAACCCTTGCGTTTCACTGGATAAGAAAAATGAAGTAGGTGGATTTTGGCTTTCGTTCCATTGATATGAGCCGCTGCCCGTTAGTTTGGGCATCATCCGCGCCCGGTTGATTTTAATGTCTAGATCGCTCAGCAAAATATTCTGGCGAGCCAGCACCAATTGAATATTGTTGCCTTGGACACTGCTTACTATCTCATCTTCCGAAAGTAGGGGCAGGAAGGCAACGGTAGTATCCACTAAAAACGTTTCGCGCACGTTTCTTCCTAACAAGAGGTTGAGGTTTCTTTTCAGATTATTCAAGTCCCGAACCGCAGTGGCGTAGGAAATACTGTCGTTATTCAGATCCACCTGAGCGTTGAGTTTGTCCAGCGTGGTTCCCTGTCCGTACTTGAGTCGCTTCTGTGACCGTAGCAGACGGTCGCGAGAATTCTCAATATTCACCAGCAGATTCTGGGCTACCTGTTGTTGGAAGGCAATGTTATAGTACGTTTCGTACAGGCTAATGATCGCATTCTCAATTTGCTGGCGTTCTTGCCACTCGTTCAAGTGAAGGTTTTTGGATTGCCGTTCGTTGGTAAACTTTCGCTCCATCCCATCAAACAGTGTGTACTCCGCCGTGACTGAGGCATTGTACATCTCAGTTTCGGCTCCGTCTATTGAGGTAGCTGTACCATCCGAGAAAGCAACATCCTGATCTTCGTTGGCGTAGTTGACGTTCCCTCCGGCAGTTATTCGAGGTAAATAACCGCGGTTCAGCAGGCTTGCTTCCACTTCGGCTACCCGAACGTTGTTACGGGCGATCTTTAGGTCGTAGTTTTTATCTACGGCAATGGCAATAGCTTCTTCTACCGTTAAGGTATCTTGAGCGTAGCTACCGTAACTTGCCACCATACACCATCCGACTACAATGAGTTTATATTTCAACATGATCGACTTCTAATTCTTTGATGGCTCGCTCTACTTCTTCCCGCGCTGGTCGTTTTCCGGTAAATAGATGCTTAAGGTTTACTTTGATGCTGTTGGCAAATGAGAGAAATAGTGGAAGGATAAACAGCGTCAGCAGGGTGGCTACCGCGATACCGTAGGCAATTGAAATAGCCATTGGAATCAGAAATTGCGCTTGGAAACTCTTCTCGGCAATTAGCGGAGCCAATCCAGCAATGGTGGTAATAGATGTTAGGAAAATCGCGCGGAAGCGAGCCCGTCCGGTTTGATAGAGAGCTTCGTCAAACGGCAGTCCTTCCTTTAAAAAGCTGTTAAACTTTCCGGTAAACACCAGTCCGTCGTTCACCACAATTCCGATCAAAGCGATAATACCTAGAAATGAAAGTATGTTCACCGGAAAACCATGAATCCAGTGCCCGACGGTCACCCCAATTAGGCCAAACGGAATCAAGGCAAGCAGGATGATGGGCTGACTGTAGGATCGGAAAGCAAACACAATAATGACGTAGATCAGAAACACAATTGCGGGTAAGGTAGCCGTTGCCGAATCAATAATCTTATTTACTTCTCGGTTCTGCCCCTCAAAACTGGCGGTCACTCCGGGGTAGCGTGCTTCAATGTTAGGCACTACCTGGGTTTGCAGCTCCTGCATTACCTCAGCAGCACTTTCCTTCGGATTCACCATGTTGGCCTCTACGGTAACCTCACGTCGACTGTCGCGGTGGTTGATGGCTACTTCGCCTCGCTCAATTTGGTAGTCTGCGATTTCCGAGAGCGGCACTCTTCCGTTTTGCGTAACAATTCTAATATCTTTAATATCATTGAGGCTCGCCCGGTTTTCCCGCTCGTAGCGCACCCATACTTTCACTTCATCTTCACCTCGTTGCAATCGTTGTACTTCGTTACCGAAGAAGGCATTACGCACTTGCGTCATCACATCGTTCAGGGTTAATCCCAGTAGCTTGCCGTTCTCTCTCAGATCCAGGCGGATTTCTTTGTTACCTTCCGGGCTGGTATCCACAATATCTTTTACTTTTGGGTTTTCTTTTAGTGCAGCGTATACCATTTCTTTCGCCTGGTTCAAGGTTTCTTGGTCTTTTCCTTGTAAGGACAGAGAGATTGGGCTACCGCCAATATTCGCCCCCGAGTTGAAACTCAGCTTCTCTAGTTCAGGAATCTGACCTACTTTTTCCCGAATCAGGTTGGTAATTTCCGGTGATGATAGATTCCGCGTTTCGCCAGGGGAAAGATTGACGGTGAGCGAAGCGGCTGAACTACCGGAGCCTAGTTGACGGATAACATTTTGAATATGTGTCTCTCCTGTCAGATTGTTACCTAGCTCTTGGTTTACTACCCGAACCTGCTCCTGCACGGAGGTGGCCAGCGAATCGGTAATAGTTTCATTGGTACCTTGGGGGGTGTTCAGCGTAATCCGAATTTGGTCGCTGGAGTTGGCCGGAAAGAAGGTAAGGCGGACAATTCCTCCGGCGTACAAAGCAACAGTCAGCGTAAATGAGCAGATGAGAAAGGCAAACGTCAAGAATTTATGCTGGAGTGTGAAGCGTAACACCGGACTATATAGCTTATCCCGCATGAACTCCATAAACTGGTCGCCCCACACGTTGAACTTATAGGTTTTAGCTCGGTCGGTTAAGTCGCGCGAATGCGCTAAGTGAGCGGGTAGGATTAGCAGGGCTTCTACGAGTGAAACCGCTAGCGTGAGAATCACCACTACCGCAATATCACTGAAGAACGCTCCGATATTGCCATCGAGAAAGAAGAATACCGAGAAAGCCAGAATGGTGGTAGTAATCGCCGAAAGCACCGGAGTAAGCACCTCCGTGGTGCCCAGCCCGGCTGCTTTAATCGGAGGATGTCCCGCTTCGTATTTGCTGTAAATGTTTTCAGCGATTACGATGGCATCGTCTACCAAAATACCGATTACGATAATCATCCCGAAGAGCGACAGCATATTCACGGTTACTCCTAGCTGACCAAGGAATATAAACATTCCCAAAAATGAGATCGGCAGACCAAAGGCAACCCATAGGGCTACTTGTGGACGCAGGAAAAAGGAAAGCAGCAATAAGACGAGCAGCATCCCGACGATAGCGTTTTCCAGCAGCAGCGAGATACGACCTTTTAAGTTCAGTGAACTGTCGGCGGTGACAGTGAGTTGCAGGTTGGAGTGTCGCTCATTAAACTCTGCGATGTATTCTTTTACCTGATCAGCAGTTTTGATCAAGTCTTCGTTGTTAGTATTGAAGATAGCAAGCTGTACGGCGGGCTCACCGTTGTGGTAAATCCGCTCAGGTTCCTCGCTAAAGGTATCCCGAATGGTGGCTACATCTCGCAAATACACCTTTCTCCCGTTAGGGCTGGATTTAATCACAATATCACCAAAAGCTGATGCGTAGTACGATTTGTTATTGGCCCGAATGCGGTATTCTTCCCGGCTGGTTTTGATGGAGCCACCAGTAACCCGAATGTTGGTATTGGCTACCGCCCGCGACACCTCATCAAAGCTCAGATTGTAACGGCGTAGATTGTTCTCAGAAACGGCAATCTCAATTTCTTCTTCGGGAAAACCGGATAGTGTAATCTGGGAAATATCATCGTAGGCCCGTAGCTCTTCTTCAATATCTTGAGCCGTCTCTTTCAATAGAACAAGTGGTACGTCGTTCCCCGTTAGCACGAAGACAATGGATTCGCGTATCGGCTCCACCTTCTCCACCACCGGAGGCTCAATCTGTTGAGGAAAGGAAGCGATTTTGTCCACCGCATTCTTCACCTCATTGAGTACCTCCTCCATGGAGGCATCCTCCTCAATTTCTACCGTAACCAACCCCAAATTTTCCTGGGAGACCGAAGTCACCTGATCAATACCCAGAATACCTTCCAGATTATCCTCAATCTTATCTACTACTCCCTCTTCTACCTCCTCGGGCGAAGCTCCGGGGTAGGTAACACTAATCTGAATTAATGTAGCATCGGTCAGCGGAAAAATAGAAGAGTTGGTGTTGATGTATCCTAGCACCCCAAAGATCAGAAAACCAATGATAAAAATATTGACCGCAACCGGGTACTTGATGAAGTAACCAATAAAGTTTTTCATACACTAGGGGTAAATAGGTTCAACTGCCATACCCGGATAGGCTCCCGGTACTGACTGTCTAACCAAGACCTGACCTTCGTTGAGTCCGCATACCACTACGCGCTCCGCCCGATAGTTTACAGGTTCTACTGACTGCAACTGTAGTACGCCATCCTCTACCACGTACACCTGACTGTTTTCTGCTAACAACGCACTGCTAATTGTGTAGGCGTCCTCTATGATTTCCCCTTCAATTCGTGCTTTCAGGTACTGGCCATCACTTAGATCCGGTTCGGAGACTTCCAAAATTACGTCGATGGTTTGGGTTTCCTGGTTTACTCGGGGATTAATTCGGGTGATAGCTCCCGTATAGTCTTGACTTTCGTTGACCGAAGTAAGCTTTACTTCTTTACCCACTGCTAGGTATTGTTTGTCATCCGCCGGAACCGAAAGTGTAAGCTCGAAGCGCGACGGGTCAATGAATTCACCTAACTTCTGGCCGCTTCTGACCAGCGTGCCTACGTTCACGGTAGATTCGGTGACGATGCCCGTAAAAGGTGCTCGAACCGCGTACTTGGCAAGCCGTTCCTGTTGGTTCTTCACGTTGTAATAAGTCTGAACGATGTTTTTGCCCGTCACGAACAGTTTCTCAGGAGTAGACGAAAATTCGGGTAGTGGGTCTAGCGCGCCATCCATATCGAAGTTTTGCAGATAGGTCTCCCATTTCTTGGCTGCTTCCGGGTATTCAATCTCCATATCGGGCAGCATGGCCGCTATTTGGTTCACTAACGAGCTTTTAGATGATTGCACCTGCGCTCGGTATTCCTCACTATTGATCTGTAGCATCACTTGCCCCCGTTTAAACGTATTTCCTGCTTTGAAGGGCGGATTGGTCGTTTGCAGTATTCCTTGTACCTCGCTGTATACTTCTACCTTTTCTTTTGCTGCTAGCGTACCAGTCGCCTCAATCAGGTACGGTAATGATTGCAAGAAAACTAGTTGTACGGGTACCCGGGGGGAGTTATTCGCCACGGTAAGCGACTCGTCCCCCGAGTCCCGATTTTTGATTAATACGAAGGCTAGCATACCAAAAGCAATAATTAGTACGCCCACTACAACACCTACACTTTTTCTCATTGCCGCATCTTGTTTCGGAAGTACTGACGGAACGTAGGCTCCAGTTTGTCTTCGTACTTTTTTAGTTGCGCCTCGGTGAGTACGGTGCTCAACGTATCTTTTTTTTGCTGATTGTTCTCCTGTATATCGCCTATTTTGCTAAACATACTCCCTTCAGCATTTAGTAAGGCGGCGGCCTTTTCAGCGTATCGAAGGTTGATCGGCTCTACCTCATTCTGCTGATCTTCGTTAAGGGCTAATTCCTGCACCATTAAGTTCGTTTGGTACTCGGCTATCTCCTGAGCATCGATCTTATCTTGCGCTTGAGCACAATGAATGGTCAGCATCAATACGAGACCTAAGCCTATACTGATTTCTTTCATCGATTCTAAATTTATTGATTTGGAGTAAGCAGTTGTCTACTTCTACGGCAAAGGTAAATCGTGTTTACACTGTTTGAAATAAAAGTCTACCATGCCGAAAATTTCATATATCAACGATGAATTTGTACCAACCAAGCCCGTATTTACCTATCTTCTTGTCATATTGACGTAATAAGCAGGTTGATAGGGTAATTATCCCGGTTGGTTGATTTTATTTTCAGGAACTCTACGAGCGTTCCATCTTTGGAGGTGTGTTTTGGAAATTATCCCAGTAATGAATCAATTACCTTTCAGGAAATCGCTATCAGTTTTCGTGCTGATTGTCGGTTTTAGTTGGTGCTCTTTTGCCCAAAATCAGCCTACCATTAGCGGGAATATTCGGGATGCCGAGACCGGCGAAGACCTCATTGGAGCCGCAGTAGTAGTTGAGACACTTAGCACTGGGGCAGTCACGAACGTATACGGATTTTACGCGCTTTCTTTGCCAGCCGGTTCTTACACCCTCAGTGTTCAGTACATAGGTTACGTCAGAAAGCGCATTACTCTTGATTTGGCGCAAGATACTACTCTCAATGTTGAGTTGATGCCCCAGTCTACTGCTTTGGAAGAAATAGTCATCGTGGCCGAATCGGAAGATGACCCGATTACTTCCTTGAATATGGGTGTGGCGAAAATCCGCCCGCAGGATATTGACAATGTACCGGTATTGTTCGGAGAAAAAGACGTGTTGAAAACCATCCAACTGCTGCCGGGTATCCAGGGAGCTGGTGAGGGAAATAGTGGCTTTTTTGTGCGGGGGGGTAACGCCGATCAAAACTTGATTTTGCTCGACGAAGCTACCGTATACAACGCTTCTCACCTGTTGGGCTTCTTTTCCGTATTTAATTCCGATGCGATCAAAGATGTAAATGTCATCAAAGGTGATATGCCCGCTCAGTACGGCGGCCGACTGTCTTCGGTACTGGACATTCGGATGAAAGAAGGCAATAGTAAAGAATTTTCCGGTACCGGAAGCATTGGTTTGATTTCATCTAAACTAACTTTAGAGGCACCTATTGTGAAAGACAAAGGGTCGTTTATGGTGTCAGGACGGCGCACCTACGTTGACCTGTTCTTTAATCTATTCAATATTGAAGACTTGGAAGACTCGCAACTGTACTTTTACGATCTGAATGCCAAAGCCAACTACCGCCTGAATGATCGTAACCGGGTGTTTGTCTCCGGTTACTTCGGTCGCGACCGCTTCGGCTTTGAAGATGCTTTTGGGTTTGATTGGGGTAATGCCACGGCTACCGTTCGCTGGAATCATCTGTTTAGTGACCGCTTGTTCTCTAACACCTCATTCATTTACAGTGACTACGATTACAAAGTATCGATCAACGATGGCGATAGCGAAGTGGAAATTGGTTCGGCCATTCAGGACTTGAACCTCAAGCAAGATTTTGATTACTTTTTGAGTAACAACCATACGCTTCGTTTCGGGGGAAACCTGATTTACCACACCTTCGTGCCGGGTGAGATTACTTCATCGGGAGAAGGGCGATTTGGCGATACCAAAGTGGAAGACCGTTACGCTCTGGAGGGCGCGGTGTATATTTCGGATGAGCATAGAATTAATTCATCGCTCTCGCTGCGCTACGGACTACGTTACTCACTATTCAATGCTTTAGGGCCGGGTACATACCGACTTTACGATGAGGACGGTGACGTAACTAGCGAGCAGACCTACGATGACTTTGAAAGTGTACAGTACTACGATGGTTGGGAGCCTCGTCTAGGATTCAACTACCGGCTTAGCCATGCAGCGTCAATTAAAGGAGCTTACTCTCGCAATAATCAGTACGTTCATCTGCTCTCTAATTCTACTACCACCACCCCTACCGACATATGGGTGCCCAGTTCGCCCCACGTGAAACCCCAAATTAGCGATCAATTTTCCTTAGGCTACTACCGCGATTTCTCGTCGGGTCGCTACGAATTTTCTTCGGAAGTCTACTATAAGAGCATGGACAATGTAATTGACTATAAAAACGGAGCTGACTTATTTGTAAACGAAGATATTGAAGCGGAACTACTGTTTGGTGAAGGGCAAGCCTACGGAATTGAATTCTTACTACGCAAAAATATGGGACAATTCAAGGGCTGGCTGAGCTATACGCTTTCTCGCAGTGAGCGCATGTTCGACGAAATTAATAATGGCGAAGCTTTCCCTGCTCGGCAAGACCGTACCCACGATATTTCATTAGTGGGTACCTATCAGTTCAACCCGAAGCTATCGCTATCTTTTAACTGGGTATACTTTACGGGTAACGCCGTTACCTTCCCCAGCGGGAGATACGAAATTGACGGACGCACTGTCAGCTACTACACCGAACGCAATGGCTACCGAATGCCCGACTACCATCGGCTGGATTTGGGACTAAACTGGGTGCGTAGAAAAACCGACAAGTTTGAATCTTCCTGGAACTTCTCGCTCTACAATGCTTACGGGCGCGAGAACGCCTTCTCCATCAACTTCCAGGAGAGCGAAAATAATCCGGGAACTACCGAAGCAGTGCGCTTAGCCTTATTCAAATTTGTGCCATCGGTAGCCTATACTATCAAATTTTAAGTAATGAAAAAGTTTATTTTCAGTGCATTAGTGGTAGGGTTGTGGAGTTGCGAAGAGGTGATTGATATCAACCTGAACGATGCTGATGCCCGATTAGTCATTGAGGGGCATATTACCAACACCGATGATTCCTTTACGGTAAGTATTTCGCAGACTACCGATTTTTTCGGAGTAGAAGGAACGCAGCCTGTGGATGTTCAACAAGTGACCCTGACTACCTTGGAAGGCCAGCAGGAAGAGTTAATGAGGGTTGGCGAAGGTACTTATCAAACGGTAGACCTTAGTGGAGTGCCCCGCGAAACCTACACCCTCACGGTGCAGCACGAAGGAGTGGGAGTCACGACCAGCAGTACCATGCCGGTGCCAATAGAGATTGAGCGACTACAGTATGTCTTTGACGAACGGGAATTCAACCCTGCCGGAGAAGCGGGTTATGAAGTCAGTTGTGTCTTCAATGACCCGGAGGGGGAAGAGAATTTCTACCGCCTAGTGATCTATCTCAACGGCGAACGGCTGGACGATAATGGCTTTTACCTCTACGATGATAAGTTCGCCGATGGTAATCAAGTGAGTTATACCTTTTTTGACCAAAGGTTTGATGTGGGCGATACGGTAAAAATTGAGCTTCGCTCACTAGACGAACAAACCTATCGCTACTACGAGCAACTAAACGAACTCGTTGGTAACGGTGGGCCGGGTGGTGGCTCGGCGGCTCCTGGTAATCCAACATCCGTGTACAATACCGGGGCGTTGGGAGTGTTCGCTGCTTACTCGCGTAATACTTTAGAGTTTTCTATCATTATTGAGGAATGATGCGGGCTTGGTTTACTTACTTCGGAGCTATTCTTCTAGCCAGCAGCCTTTGGCAGTGCAATTTTCCTAGTCCGTTGGGAGAAGATATTGTTCGCAGTGAGATACTGGACATTGTCTTCATTGACACCATCAATCTCAAACTGTCTACGGTAACCATTGATTCAGTTACTACGTCCAACACCGAGCGGCACTTAGTAGGCTACCGAGAGGATGAAAATATAGGTAGTATTCTAGCGCAACCTCACTTTCAGATTAGCGATGACTCCGTTACTTTTCCTGATGAGGGTGCGGAGTACCTTTTTGCCGAATTTGAATTGCTCTACGATGGATATTCTTACTACGATACTACGCAAGACATTACACTTACGCTGCATCCTTTGTCCGAAGAACTGGAGCTGGATGAAGATGATAACGTGCTGTATGACTTCAGCGAATTTTCGTATGACCGCAACAATCCGGTAGGGCAACTGACATTTGCTCCTCGTCCTCGCCGCCTCGGGTCAGTCACCATTCCTGTGGATGATGAGTACGGTCAGGCCCTCTTTGATTTTGTAGATACCGAGGAGCGAGATTTATTTTTTGATGAATTTGATGAACGCTACCCCGGCTTCGTACTGGTTCCCGATACATTAGTTACCCAAAGTTTTCTGGGATTTACGACTGCCAGTCGATTGGTTATTCACTACCAGGAGAGTGGGGAAGAGTTTGAGCTTATTTTTGCTACCAATCAATTGCGGTTTAATCAGATTCTCAACAACCGAACGGGTACTCCGCTAGAAGGACTTAGCGAACGCTCTGAAGATATTTCATCCACCGAAACCGCTCGACAAGCATTTCTCAACAATGGGGTGGGAACGGCCATCAAGGTGGAGATTCCTTCGCTGCGCGATGTTCGGGAAGTAATTACCCAAAATTTTATTACCGAAGCAACGCTAGTGCTACGCCCGGTTAAGAACACTTACAGTGATCTAACCCCATTTCCGGCTGAGCTCAACATTTTCGAGGTAGACCGACTAAACCGAATCGAGCGAGTGCTAAGTGTACCGCAGTCATTGGTAGTTGATGATGAGTTTGGCGATGATACTCAGTACCGAATTACCCTTACCAATTTTATTCAGGATAAAATTGAAGAAGACGCCCTGCGAGAAGATGCTATTCTGCTCCGGGGTAGCGAAACCGAGTTAGCCACTACGGTCAATCAACTGATTGTAGGGGATAGCTTCAGTGGGTTTGAAGCCAGCCTCGAGCTTTTTGTACTAGACTATATAATTGACAATAATTAATATCATGACAAAACACCATATATTCTTATTTACCTTTCTGGCAACTTGTATCCTCGGATTATTAGCCTGCGATAACGACGAAGAAGATGACGACTTGCTAGGAAACTGGGTTGAACGCTCTGACTTTGAAGGATTTAGACGATCGAGTGCGGTCTCGTTTGCTATTGGCGAATTTGCCTATGTCGGTACTGGTTTCAACGGAGACGAAGACGAGTACTACCGCGATTTCTGGCGTTACGATGTGAACCAAAACTTCTGGCAGCGCATGGATTCGCTTCCGGGGGTAGGGCGCAGTGCGGCAGTAGCTTTTTCTATCGATGGTACTGGATACGTAGGGTTGGGGTTTGACGGAGATGACGAACTGCGCGATTTTTACCGCTACGATGCATCGTCTAACGCTTGGGCTCGTATCGCTGACTTTGGCGGCACCGCCCGACGCAATGCGGTAGCTTTCGGCTTGAACGGAAAAGGCTACGTAGGGACAGGCGACGACGGAAATACACTGAAAGACTTCTGGGAATACGACCCGGGGAGCAATACCTGGTCGCAAATCCCTAGCCTGGGCGGCAGTAAGCGAGAGAATGCAGTAGCCTTCGTTCTTGGAGACTTTGCCTACGTCGGCACTGGTTCTGATAACGGTAGCCTGGAACTGGACTTCTGGCAATTTGATCCCACACGCTTACCTGACTTTCCTTGGGTGGCCATGAATGACCTGGATGAGGAAGATGACTACGCGGTGATTCGGGAGAATGCTACTGCTTTTACCATAAACGGCCGAGCTTACGTAGTAAGTGGATTGCGCGGCTCAGTAACCAATACGGTTTGGGAATATAATCCGTCTAACGACTTCTGGACCGAAAAAACACCCATTGAAGCTGCCGCCCGCCGGGATGCTGTAGCGTTCACCGTCAACGAGCGAGGATTCGTGACTACCGGACGAAGTGGTAGCTCCTACTTCGACGACATTTGGGAGTTTGAACCTAACGAGGAAGAGGACGAAGATGATTAGTAAATTTTCTTACTTTGCCTGAAAATAGAAGAGAGGATTGGCAAAACTATATTCTAAATACCGTTGGTTGTTCCATGGATTAATAATGGTGGTTACATTCATTCCTCCCATCGTTCTGGTCAATAGTATTGGAGTAGCACTGGGTCAGTCAACTCGTATGTTTTTATTTGGCCTGGTAACCATCCCCTTTTATCTGGTCAATATCGTCTGGCTAATTCCCATTTTTCTCAAACAGCGTAAGTATTGGCAGTACGTACTATGCATAGTTACTATTATTGTTATCTATCATTTTTTCTTACAGTTTTTAAGCCCTGTTGGTGCTCGTTCATTAGTAATCACGTCCCAAGCAAATGAGGCGATTGAGATTCCCATGAACACCTTTCCGCCGGTGATTTCCTTCTTTTTGATGACGCTCACGCTGGGAACAACCTTTGAAATGTTGCTAGATTGGGAACGCCAGGGGAAAGTGATCGAGAAAACCGAAAAAGAGAAGTTATCGGCTGAGCTTTCCTTTTTAAAAAGTCAGATTAACCCTCACTTCTTTTTTAATACGCTTAATAGTATCTACGCCCTGGCTGCTACTGATACCGAAATGACCCAACGAGCCATTCTTCTGCTCTCTAACTTAATGCGCTATATCCTGTACGAAAGCAATGTGGATAGAATTACGCTGTCGAAGGAGATACAATTCTTGCGCGACTATATTGATTTACAGCAGCTTCGGTACGTTAGGTCTAACGGTAAAGAAGTGAAATTTGAACATCGGGGAAGCACCAATGCCTTTAAGATTGAGCCTTTGTTGCTAGTTACGTTCGTAGAAAACGCGTTCAAGCATAGCCACAGCTACCAAACTAAAAGCAAAATTGACGTAACACTGGAAGCCAAAGGCCAGAGCGAATTGGTATTTCGGGTTTCTAATACAGTCGGCGATTTTTCGGAGCAACTGGAGAAAGAATCAGGCATTGGGTTAGAAAATGTGAAGCGCAGACTAGAATTACTTTACCCCGGACGGCACCAGCTAGCGATTGATAATATTAACGGTTATTTCAATGTAGTTTTAACGCTAAGCAAATGAAATGTATTGCAATTGACGATGAGCCCCTCGCCCTGAGTGTGATCGAGGATTACGTGAAGCGAGTACCCTATCTGGAACTGATCGGAGCCTACGAAAATCCCTTTGAGGCGTTGCCGGTAATTAACCAGCAGACGATTGATATCGTCTTTATTGATATCAATATGCCCGGCTTAAACGGGATAGATTTGGTCAAATCGTTACAAAGTATTCCTCAAGTTATTTTCACCACCGCTTACTCCGAATATGCCATTGAAGGATTTGAACTAAACGCCACCGATTATCTACTAAAACCCTTCGGCTTCGACCGCTTTCTAAAGGCCGTTAACAAAGCCAGTCAATCGAATATTACCTCTTCAAGTACTAGCCCCGAAAGTATTCCCTCTGACTTTATTTTTGTGCATTCCGAGCACCATATGATTAAAATCTCATTAGCGGACATTCACTACATTGAAGGCTACAAGGAGTACGTAAAAATTCATACCAACGCCGATCGACCTATTTTAACCATCCGCAGTCTGAAGTCTTTAGCTGAACAACTGGGCACCTCGCTATTTATCCGCATTCATAAGTCTTACATCATCGCCATTCATAAAATTCAGGATATCCGAAACGGTAAGGTAAAGGTGAAAGACAAGTATTTACCTATCGGCGAAAGCTATAAAGAAGTGTTTAATGACGTTGTTTTGAAGGGGCGAATATGAGTGATTAAGCAAATGATATTATCATCATAGCAAGACTTACACAATTCATATAGGATATCAAAATATTGGACTCCCTATGCTGACGATGATAATGCCTGATAGCCATTGCTCCTAATTAGAGCATGTTTAAAGTTTGAAAATAGCGGATCAGTAGATAAACTTTGGGCTGACCGCGCCACAGTGGCTAAAACTTAAAAGTTCATGCAAACCGGGTCACGACGGTTCGATAGGAGCAACCTACTGATCCGCAATGGGAAGTTATCAAAGAACATCTACCCATCCAAAGGAGACGAAAATATGATTTACGTAACATTGTCAAGGCTATTTTCTAGCTACTACGTACCGGTAGTCAGTGGCGAAATTTACCGTATTACTATCCTAAAGGATCATCGGTTTACTACTATTTTAGCAAGTGGAACAAGGACAGTGCGTTGGTATGCCTGAATAGTTGTCTCAGTATGATGCTCCGAGAAGAAGTAGGCTGAGAGGCCTCACCCAGTGAGGTATCCATTGACATATATAGTGAATAGAGCAAATACAGCTACCGAACTAGAACAGTATGGTTTGTTTTAAAAGTGCTCTTTGATAAGCAATACGGCGTGTGGTGTGGTTGAGCTAATTATATCAGGTAAGGCCAGGAAAATATCTTGCCTAAACTCCGCAGCAACTTTGTATATCTAGTACTACCCATTTTTCGTTCTTTTTAGTAATGATGACTTATTATAATGATTTGTCATGCTAACTCGTCAGAGTTGAATTTTTGAGGTTCTGTCCAATAAGTATTATGTCTGATACCCGTACTGTAGAAATATCGTTGCATCATCACCTATCCTCTGTCTTGCCCTCGCTAAAAGCGTCATCCATCCATACGATTATCAAAGCGTTCAAAAGTATTGAGTTACCAAAAGGTTCTTTCCTCGTCAAATCCGGAGAGATATGTTCTCTAGTGGCATTTATTGAGAAAGGGGTCATGAGAAACTATCAGTACAATTCAAAAGGAAATGAGATTACTACTTATTTGGTCGATGAAGGCAACTTTAATACTTCGTACGCGAGCTTCTTCCAACAGACCTCTTCAACAGAAAGTATTGTAGCCGTTTCGGATTGTCGCTTAGCTGTACTAGACTTCCCTCGTTTTGCGCTACTTAAAAACACTTCTAAAGTCTTCTCTGAGATTGTAGATACGTTGGTAGTAAAAGGTCTACAATGTAAAGACGAAAGACTAACCGCCTATCAAACGCAAGATGCAAAATCACGCTACAACGACTTGCTCATCAATCAACCTTCTATTGTTCGTCATACACCTATACAGCACATCGCCTCCTATTTGGGTATTTCCCGAGAAACACTAAGCCGGTTGCGAGGGAAAAAGTACGAGGCTGGCTGATTTTGTGACTTTTGTCACGCTGTTCCTTACGTTAGGTCAGGTAACTTTACTATGACCTAAAGATAACCCAATGAAGACCAAAGTTCTCCTGATATTTCTCACTGCGTTAATGATAAGTACTCTTTCCTTACAGGCTCAAAACGCTGAAGAAAAACCTAGCTACTCTATCACGGCTAACCCTGCTTACTACATTTTGGGTGGATACAGCGTGAAGGGCTATTACATTACTCCTCAGCGATGGTCTTTTGGGTTAGCAGCAGAAGCCAGCTTTGAACTACCCGATTTTGCGAGAGATCAGTTTTTTGATAACAATGAAGACATCACCGTTGATTGGGATTATTTGATTGGAGCTGAAGTGCGCTACAGATTTAGCGACAGTCCCATTGATAAAGGGCTGTTTTTGCAGGCAGGCTTTGGGTATGAAGGATGGACGATAACCAATGACGATGGACAGCAGGAGGGGTTTGACAATTGGTACGGAAATATTGGTATCGGATATACCTGGTATCCATTCAAGAGAGAAAATTTTCATCTGGGTGGGAATTACAACATAGTCTTCATTCTCAATGAAACCCAGGATAGGGTATTAGGAGATAGTCAATATAATATTCGACCGGTTGTACCACCTTCTTTTATACCTAGTATCTTTCTGGGGTGGAGGTTCGGAGGATAGTTACCTCAAAATCAGAAAGTTCAAATGCCAGTAATCATCAGTTTACTCAAGCTGGCTGTTATTATCTATCACTATCTGATCAAATCTTCAGTAAAAACCACCTCCATGCTTGAAACTGACGATACAGAGAAGAAACCTAATACTGTAAACTCAGGGTTGTTTTGCACTACCACATTGGTGGGTAAATTGGCAAGAGGCACCGCAAACAATTCAGCAAACCCTCCGGGGCGGTTCGTTTGTGTTTCAAGCTCTATGAAATAATTGAACGTTTCCCGTGTAAGAGAGTGAATTTCAACTTTTACAATATCACCTAATTCGTAAGATTCATCTTCACCATTAGGATTAATCCCGGCTCTAATGGGAAGGATAAATTCTTGTCCATCGATCTCTCCGCCTTGACTTGGACCTGAGTCAAACGCAATGTTTAGTTCAGAGGGCTGATCTAAGAACTCACCGTTCCAAAATGTCTTAATCCAGTAAGCATCTCCCACTCCTAGCTGATCCCTAGATGATATCCTACCCTCAAAGAAAGTATCACCGCTGAATGGCTCTGTTGTTTCAAAAAACAGAATGCTGTCTACGGGAGTAGTCCTGGTCATTTCGGAGATGGAAACAAAGGTGTTTCCCTGATAGTCAATCTGCAAAGAATAATTAATGTTATCTTCTCCGATCTTAGGCCGCTCTTCGGTGCTTGTCCAAACGTACGTTCCAGGTGTATTGTCTGATTCTTCAAAGATAATCGGTGGATTTCCCTGGTCATCCAGCACTGTTACCGTAGCTCCAACTGCCGGTTCGTACTGATTATTGTCAAAAAATGATTGCGAAAAACTTAGCACAATTTCTTGATCCTCTGCTTTGTCATTGATAAAAGCATCTACCACTAAAGTTGGAACCGATTCTGCTAGCTCTATGTCAGCTGTACTCTCACACGCGGTAATTCCTAAGGTTACGAGCGTGAAATAGTATAAAATATTTTTCATGACTTAAAATTTAAAGTTGTATGAGACTGATGGTAGTATAGTGCCCAATACCGCAAATTGGGTTGCTTCGGTGGTAGCCAACTGTCCAAGAGTAGGTGCCCCTTCTGATGTATTGAAATAAATTGAAAATGGATTCTCACGAGCATAAACGTTGTACAACGAGAATACCCAGAAGTTTCGATCTCCTCTTCGGTTGTTTTTCTTGGCGTAAACCGTCATGCTAAAATCAAGACGATGATACGTGGGTATTCGTACGTCGTTTCTCGCTACATTATCGCTATGGGGTATTGTGTATCCTTGTACGCTGTAACGAGAAGAAGGGAAGGTAGCTGGTGTTCCTGATGTCAACACAAAATTTGTGGAGAAAGTAATCCGCTCGTTCAAATCATAAAACCCAACAACTTTCAGGTTATGGGTCTGATCAAATCGGGTAGGATACCACTCTCCCTGGTTGATACCCTCAACCTGAAGCTCAGTTCGCCCCAAGGTGTAGCTGGCCCAGCCATTGAACTTACCACTGTTTTTCTTCACTAAGAATTCCAAACCGTAGGCTCTTCCATCTCCACTAAGTACTTCACCTTCGTAGAAGCGGTTGAGTAACAAATCGGCTCCATCGATATAATCAATTTGATTACGTGTATCACGATAGTAGCCCTCAACAGACGCTTCGTACTGGTTATCCTTAAAGTTCCTAAAATACCCTAAGGCAAATTGATCCCCAATCTGCGGGTCAATATTGTTGGTGCTGGGAGTCCATATATCTAGGGGGATGGATGCTGTGGTGTTGGACAGCAAATGAATGTATTGAGCCATTCTATTATAGCTCGCTTTGATCGATGACGCTTCATTGAACTGATACCTGATAGAAAACCTAGGTTCAAAATTGTAAAAATCTTCTATCAATTCCTGTCCATCAATCTCGTCTAGTCCTATGACTGGCCTCCGTTCTCCCAATGGAGCCTCTCCATACTCGTAGACCGCAGTAGGGCTTAAATAAAGAAAAGATGAAAAGCGTAAACCATATTCAAGTGAGATCCTTTTGCTCAGTTCTTGTTTGTTAGAGATGTAGACCGAAGATTCCAAACCCTGCTGTTCGCCTAGTCCAATATCCGTACCCTCCCCTCCGGAGACCGCTTGTGCATCTGCCGGAGTGAACAAGTACTGGACAATATCCGCACCAAAAGAAAGTTCGTTTCTGGTATTTATGAAATAAGAAAATTCAGGTTTCAGATTGATAGTCTGTATGTGAGACTCCCATTCAAAACTATCATCGGAGCGCTCCTCAAATGCAATTTCGTAATCGTAATTACTAAATACCCCAGTAAGGTTAAAAAAGAGCTTATTATTTACTATTCGGTTCCACCTTAGCGTAGCGGTTTGATTGCCCCACGAAAACCCTTGATTGGTATCAAATCGAAATACATCTCTACCAAGATATCCTGAAAGAAAAATTCTGTTTTTATCATTTACATTGTAATTAGCTTTTGCCGTGACGTCATAAAAGAATAGCTGTTCATCATTTAGAAAAGGGGCAGCCAAAGCATCAATGTAAGACCTTCTTCCGGCTACAATGAAAGAGGCTTTTTCCTTTACAATGGGAGCCTCCACTGCCAACCTACTGAATATAAGTCCAACGCCGCCAGTTCCCTCAAATTTCTTGATATTACCCTCTTTCATGCGAACATCCAGAATTGAAGATATTCTGCCCCCGTACTGAGCAGGTATACCACCTTTATAGAGTTTTACATCACTTACCGCGTCAGGATTAAAAACTGAAAACAAACCGAATAAATGTGAAGAGCTATAAACAGGTGCTTGATCGAGCAAAACCAGATTTTGTCCTACACTACCCCCTCTTACGTTAAATCCCGAAGCACCCTCGCCTACCGTACTTACCCCCGGCAGGAGTTGGATACTTTTAATAACATCTGCTTCGCCAAGTAAGGCGGGCATTTTGCGCATGGTTTTCATATCCAAACGAGAAACTGACATCTCTACATCTTTCACATTGGAATTTTCCGATTTGGCTGTTACCACTACCTCTTGAAGCTGGGTGCTAGTCTCTTCTAACTCAATATCGATACGCTCATTTTGAGTGAGCTCTATCGTGCGTACGACACTTTCAAATCCTGCGTAGCGATATTCTACATTGTACTTACCCTTAGGGATGGTTATAGAATAAAAGCCATAAACATTAGTGACGTTACCTGTTTCTAGTTCTTTGACAAATACTGTCGCACCAATCAACGCCTCTCCATTAGAGGCATCTTTCATGTAGCCACTAATGGTAAGATTCTGGCCGTTGGCCAGTGAAGTAATGAACCAACCTATTAGCAGGGTGAGGGTACATTTTACCACGAAGGAGTTGTTCCTTTTCATGTTTTAACCTTTTAATCATTCTGTATATAGACCTATATATCAGCAAAGACTACCTTTCAGTGTTTACCACTGAGTAGCAGCACTAGGATGATAACGAACTTCTAAACCTATGATTTAATCATTTGTTTAAAAAATCGATAAAAAATTTAGGCTAACATCATGTTAATCCACATGGGTATAAGCTTTTTTCGTTCTTCCATCATTGCGATAAACTCGGTATTATCAATCCCCGTAATCATTTTAAGCATTGGCTTCCCCACAAATGGAAACAACGTTAAACTCATCAGATTGGTCATGATATGGATGGGGTTAATCTCTTTTTCGGTTTTTGTACCTAATTTTTCTATCAGCTGTTGATAAATCACTAATTCCTGCAACTTTTTTCTCTTTAAGAATTTCATAAAAAACTCCTCGGGCCGCGCGCGTAATTCATTCAGAATGAAATAAAGAATATCAGGATTAGATTTGATGAGATCTATGTCCTTCGTTGCTATTAGCTCAAATTTTTGTTCTAAGGTAGTTTCCTCATCTTGAAAGATCTTAAAAAGACTATTGGTGAAAACGGATATGACTTCCATCATAACCTTGTTAAACAACCGTTCTTTGCTTCTGTAATAGTAATTGAGCAATGCCAGGTTGATTCCTGCTTTATCTGCTATATCTCTTGTTTTTGTTCCTGCAAAACCTTTCTTCATAAAAAGGGATCTTGCGGCTTCCATTATTTTTTCTTCTGTAGTTTGTTCCGAATGCATAATCCAAAGGTAGGCATATTATGATTGGGTTACTAAAAACTAAAGAGTGAAAACAGTCTAGTGTGCTGAATATCAAATATTTACAAAGCTCTCTTAGCCGAGGGATACGCCGACGATCTCTACTCAAAGGTGGTAGTTGTTATGGAAATGCTTACGTTTTATTTAACGCTCCCGGGTCCGTAGCCAAAGTATTCCTTAAACGCGCGGGAAAAGTGGGCGTAGTTCATAAACCCTACTTTGTGGTACACATCCGACACGTTAAAGTCGGTATGCTTGAGCAGGTATTGGGCGTGTTCCATGCGCTTCTTTTTGAGCCATCGGGCGGGCGTGGTGTTGAAAACTTCTTTAAAATCTCGCTTGAAAGTCGCCAGACTTCTTCCGCTCATCAACGCAAATTCTTCTAACGATGCATATTTCAGGTAGTTCTGCTCCATCACCTCCACAAGATTTTTCTTATGTAGGCTATGCCCGGAGAGTAACTGCTCTACAACTTCGGGATGCTGGCTCGTTAGGTAAATCAACAATTCGGTCACTTTAATTTGAAGTAGTTCCTTATCGTATTTCAACCTGCTGTAAAATAGGTTGAGCACCGACTTAATAAAATCAAGAAACTGCACCGAAGCATCCGTAATAAATTGCTCATAGCCACCACTCGTAGTTTTACTTTTCAGATTTCGCTTTTGGGTAAACCGATGGACAAAATCATCTTCCAGAAAGAACAGTACACTGGCGTAGCCGCGTTCTGGGGTTCCGTATTTTCGGTAAGGAGCGTAGACGTTTTTGTTGAGCAGGCCAATTTGCCCCTCCTCAATTGTAGAAGTGCCTCCTTCAAAATCAATTTCTATTTTGCCGGAAAGAATGCAGAGCAACACCCGCTGATTCACATAGATAGAGTCAGCCACCAACGTTTCGTGATGACAGGATTCGATCACCGTACAGCCTTCCAGCTCAATAGCCTGATGCCGCTCCGGCATGCCTAACAAGTCTTGGGGTATTTTAAACATGAACTGATTTTCTCCTTGTAAGCCCAAAATGGGGGAAAAGGTTTCTGCTTGCAATGCCCCGTCGATAGCTGAGATCAAATGAGCCAAATAGCAAAGTGATTTGAGCTAAATAGGATAATCCTCACCTTCTGTCCTCTAGTTTATACCAGTAAAACCAAAAACAATGAGACAGTTATTATTCACCTTTTTAACCCTACTAATCATGCAGGTAGCTGAAGCACAAACCACTTTCCGCGACGATTTTTCTAGCAGCGAAAGCCTTGACAACTGGGCCTTATTAGAAATCGAGGGCTGGGATTCGAAGATTAGAAAATTGGCGGTCGAGAACGATAAGCTGGTCATGGAACCTACTTCTAGCGGTTGGTTTGAGGATAACTTTGCCGGGCACCTCTACCGGGAATACACCGGAGATTTTGAGCTCAGTACCAAAGTAAAGGTAGCAGGAACTACCGCTAATCTACCGCAAACCGCCTTTTCGCTGGCGGGCCTTTTTGTGCGGGCTCCGCGCAACTTTACAGCAAGTGAGTGGGAAAGAGGAAAGGAAAACTGGATGTTTTTCAGCATTGGCTCCGCTACCGAACCGGGTACGCCCCAATTTGAAATCAAGAGTACTTACCAGAGCCAGTCTACCCTTAAAATTTACCCGGCTCAAGATGAATGGGTAGAGTTGAAAATTGTGAGAGTGGCTGAGGTGTTTACCTTACTGCATAAGTTTGCCGGAGAGGATTGGAAAATACTAGATCAGTTCATTCGCCCCGATTTGCCAGAAACCCTGCAACTAGGAGTTACTGCCTACGCTGATTGGCCTTCCCTGGCCGAAATCTACCCCAATTATGAAGCCTACAATCAGCACGGAACCAAAGAAGATAAAGGTGACCTGGTAGCTTATTTCGACTACATCGATATGGCACCCACCCCGGTCAAAAAGGAACTTCCTATCGCCAACTTCATCGGTCAGCAAGTGTTGATGTCAATTATTGAATCCAACTAACCAACCCTAATAATGATGCGAATTAAATTATTATTGGTCTTCACTCTGTTAGCGATTTCCGTTAGTGCCCAGCCTAGGTTCGACGCCCAAAAGCTGATCGTATTATCCGATGCCGACATGGCTGCTTCTGCTTACGTAGATGGCCGGTTGCTACGCGTACCGGGCGATCAAGATGAACTCTCCTTGATTGATTTTTCTAGCTCTGACCCACTGAATAACCTTACTACCTTACCCGTATCCAATTCAGTCACCAACTGGACGAAAAGTTTGGATGTTTCTTCCGACGGTCGGGTAGCCTTCGTGGCTGAAACTCGCGGTCAGCTAGACCCAGGCATTACTCAGATAAGTAATGTAGGCGAAATTCCGGCAGCCCGGAGTATTCATGCTATTAACGTAAGCAACCCCAAAGTAATGTCACTGATGGCTGAGGTAGACGTAGGAAATATTCCCATTGTCGCGCAGTTGAGTCCGGATGGTAATTTTTTAGCAACAGTGATAGAAGAACCGGGGCGAGAACTCGTGCTAGTACCCTGGCAAGGCACCGCCTTTGGCACTCCCCGCTACTTTGCTATTGGGCAAACCTACGATAAACCATTAAGGGCGACTGACATCACCTGGCATCCTTCAGGTAACTACTTAGCTGTAACACTAGAAGAAAGTCAGCAAGTAGCCTTTTACCAGGTAAACGATGAACGTACCGAAATCACCATGATCGGCGAACCACTGCCGTTGGGCACGCTACCTGGTGCTGGTCAGTTTGTGCCCGGCGGCGAATTCTACCTTATTCCTGATGTCAATAATTTTGTGAACGAAGGGTTCTTGTACTGCATTCGCCCTGACTTTGCCAATGGTAATCATCAAATCGCCTCACGGGTAAATACGGGTCGGGCTCCCGAAGGCTTTGGAATCAGCCCTGACGGCAGCCAGATTGTCACAGCCAATATGGAAGGCTCATGGTTTCCCGAAGGGTTAGAGTTCCATACCGAAACCAGCTCGCTATCTTTGATCGCATTAAATGCTAACGGAGAGCTAACCGAGCTTCAGCGAGTGCCTTTTAGTGGAGTGTTACCCGAGAACGTAGCGTTTGATGCTGATGGTGATATGGTAGCCGTGGCAGTATACGAGTATAATGATCAGCCTTTGGAAGAAGCTCACGGCGCCGTTGAATTCTGGCACGTTTCCGAAAATCGCCTGGAAGCCACCGATATGAAGATCACGCTCACCCGCGGGGTACATGTACTCGCGGTGGTTCCATAATGGGTAAGTTGCTAGAACTGGACAGGAAAAGTAATGAGTGTTTCAGATTTAAAAAAAGAAAAATCATGACCCATAAAGACTTCCTTCGGTTATTAGTTAGTGCGGGTTATTTTATCAGTGCGGTATTAACTGCTTGCACTGTTGATAATAGTGATCAGTAGAACCTACTGTAAGCCTCTCCACTGATACAACGGCCAATGATTCCTTAGTGCTGGATGAACCTATTCGTATCGATTCGCTAGACCTAGTTGTGACTGGGCGTTATGGTTTGCCGATGTACTTCTACGCCCAAGTAGATAAAAGCGGGGATTACTTCCGACGCATGTTCATGGATACAACTTCTTTCGCTACAGCTGCCACCACCGGAGAAATTCCCAACGGAGCGATTATCGCGATGGAAACTTGGGCGAATGAGTAGTCAGCCCAATACTGGTGTACCTGTATCGGGTGAAAAAAGTCTTTGCTGATATGGCGTATAAAGTAGAGTTAGGGGATTGGCTCGAGCAAATGTATACTAGTATAGCACTGGAAATTTCTTCCCGACCGCCTTTTCCAAAGAAGACTAGATAGGGATCACGAAAAAACGCCAAACAGTGCTGAAGCCTGGATCTATTTATTGGGCTAACTACCAAAGAGTTCTTAACGGTTTGGTGCTTAAACTATAGAAAATTCTTAAATAAGCTCTTAAACAAAGATATCTAGCCAATCCTTAGGATACAATACGGAGATGCTCTGCTTAAATACCGTCCCAATAGAGGCTAAGGGCAAATAGTAAGCTATGGCTTAACGACAAATTCAATTTCAGCTACTTTCGGGCTTCCAGAAATCGCTATAGTTTCACTTCTTTTGTTGAACGTTTGATTTGCTTTGTAGCCTGTATTTACTTCTATTAAAAAAGAGCTCAAACGGAACTAAATAATGGGTGCCTAACATGGTCTAATCGAAAAAAAGATCACACAACTTATTGAAAATCAATATCTAAGAAGTCTGAGTTCTCGTTCAGTCATCCCGACTTCGTAAGGTATAAATGTCGGTAAAACCTCTCAAATTGTAAGATTTGATAGGTTTTCATTTTTCTTCCAATTAGCTACCCTCCCCTATATCACTGGATAAAATCCTGTATTTCTCTTTTGATTCGGATAAAATGCTGCTTCAAGCCTTCAAAATTCTCTTCCTGAATAAGTTGCTTATCAAGCAGCGAACTTCCCATACCTACTCCTATTACTCCCGCAGCAAAAAATGAGTGGATATTCTTGAGCGATACCCCACCGGTGGGAAGTAGCTTAATGTTATTCAGCGGTGCCAAAATATCTTTGATAAACTGTACTCCTAACTGAGTGGCTGGGAATACCTTTACTGCCGAAGCTCCCCACGACCAGGCGTGGTAGATTTCGGTAGGGGAGTACGCTCCTGGAAAAACAGGTACTTGCTGCGCCACGGTATGTTTAACAACTTGCTCATCCAAAATGGGAGTGACGATGAATTGCGCTCCAGCGTCAAGTGCTGAAGTGAGATCATGCATTGTGCAAACCGTTCCGGCTCCGATATTCATGTTGGGGAATTTCTCTCTGAGTAATGAGATGGTTTCCACAGCACTAGGCGTATTCATAGTGATTTCCAGCGTGTATAGTCCGGCCTCCTGATAAGTTTGAGTAATGGATAAAACGGTATCTGTTGGCAATCCTCGGATAATACCAACAATGGGAGCCTGGTAATAGCGGATCCAAGAGAATGAGGGGTTAGTTGCCATGCAATGCTAAGATTTTTTTTTGTCCAATCAATAATGCTTTTTCTAGCGTTTCACCTTCTAAAAGTAACAGTTGTTCAGGGGTAATAATTGATTCTAGTGCCTGCCGATAGAGGCTAAACACTGGCTCAGATGCTGCTAAAACTACGGGTGAATCTTGCTCTTTCAGATAAGACAATTCATCACCAATAAGCATCCCACTAAGTTGGTAGTAACTATCTTCCGGGCTACGATTGTCAATAATATGTCTGGCTCGGATGGAAAATAATTGAGCAGTAAGCTGCCCTGTGAAGCCTAGCTCTAGTCCGGCTTGAAAAGCATCGGCTCGCTTACTAAACCAAGGAGAGGGAACGACTGAACGAGAAAGAATACTCTTCTTGGCAATAATATCAAATAACTCTCCCGTCATAAACGTCTTGAAACTCTGAAATTGCTGATGGGCAAAGGTGATATGCTTACTGTGTGTGCCGGGCAGTAGTAAGATACCGCGGGCATAGGAGAGAAGATGTTCTTCCAGCCCTACTGCCTGAACCTCTTCGCCTCGCATAACTCCGTCAGCACTTTTCACCCCTGATATCAAGAGCAAATCCAGATTATCTTTCGTAATCTGTTTCCAGATTAACTGCTCACCATTTCGGTTGAATGGCAAATCGGCATAGGGTAACTCTTGCAAGGCTAGGTTGGAAGAAGCCATCCCGGCGGCCACAACCCGAAGATGTCGATGCTCTTGGGGAAGTTCCAGAATTTGGGTTTTAAGGTACTGGGCAAAGAACTGAAACTGACTACTCTCAGGTTGAACTAGATATTTTTCGTAGAGAGTTTTTACCCCTTGATCAGTTTTATGCTCAGCCAGAACTTCTAGTGAGTCAGTTTCTACTACTCGTAATCTGAAATTGGAAGTCCCCCAATCGCAGCTAATAAAATTCTCAGGAAGACTCATAATGTGCAGGCTAAAGCTGATGCTACTCGCTTTTTGATAAGATAGTCATCTAGGGCAAAGGTAGAATAATCGATGTCAATACGGCTATCCTTATGCCCGAATTTTGATGATTATAGTATCTCTTACTATCTTCTAACCTCAGTATTTTTCCGATGCTTATTCCAGGGCAACAATACTTTTTGCCGGAAAATAGCTACGAATTCTTCTCGGCTGGTAAGCCAGAAGTCTTGCATCTCTTTTCTTACTAGTAATTAAGTGAAATTAACATTACTTGATAAACCATTTTCGTCTATTTCTAATGTTAGATAGGCTTCAAAACAAGCGATTATCTGCGTGGCAGAGATAGCGAAATCTACTGAGCGGAGGATCTCACCCAATCTGGAGTGCCACGTGTCTTTACCTCAATAGGGAATTGCTGAACTTCTATTTACAATTTTAAATCCTCTATTTTTCGGGTACTTTTGAGAAACACTTATCACTTTGATATGCCTAAGCGCATTCTTTTCGCATCTTCACTCTTCTGGAGTATGATACTGTTTCCAAGTTTAACCACCTATGCACAACAGACACAACAAGACAGTACGAGCACACCTTTTCGTAAAGGGCGATGGCTCACAGGATTAGCTGGTAGCATTAGTTCAACTACTAGCGTCCTTGGCTCAGCTGGGGGTAGCGATTTTACTAGCCAGTACAGTTTCGATATTTCAAACGGAAAATTTGTAAGTGATCGCTGGCTGGTTGGAGTTCTTTTTTTTGCTAATCGAGATAACAGTGAAGGGCTAGTAAGCCGTGAATCGGAGACACTTTTCATTGGTCCATCCATAGCTCATTATCTTTCTAATCTGGAATACGGTTCAGTATTCGTAAAGGTCGCTCCAGGTTATGCTCAATTTCGCGAACGAGTGAGTACCGTTCAAAATGGAAGCACTACACAAAACCGAGTAGAAGGGAGCGGGATCGGGGGAGCACTCAGTTTAGGGTACTCATACGTGATTCATGACCGCATTGCTTTTGATTTGGGCGTAAATATAAACACCTTCTGGATTGGTGCAGAGCGATCTGTAGACCCGGATGGATTACGCAGTGATGAGACCATTAATGTGAGTGATATAGCCTTTTTTTTTGGTTTTAATGTATTACTTGATCGTTTCTTCTTCTAATGTATCGAAAAACTCTGTTTCTTCTGTTATACATTATGTGGATAACCCGGGGGTGGGCGCAGGAAGAGAAAGAGTCAATCTATGCCCTAGACTCGTTAGGGAATACCAAGAATGTCCGAATTATTGCCTTGCCATTGGCGTTCTACACCCCGGAGACCAATGTAGGCTTTGGAGGAGGTGCTCAGATATTTTTGCTAAAGCAGTCTAACGTATACAACGCCCGGCTTTCTAATATCATGCTCAGCGGGATTTATACATTGAATGAGCAACTCATGGTAGATATAAAGCCACAGATATTTTTTGGTGGCGGAGATTATTATCTAGACATGGCCTACCGATTCAAAGTTTTTCCTAATAGCTTTTGGGGCATAGGTAATACTACTCCTGCCATAAATGAGGAGAGCTACGATATGACCTCGAATGAATTGAGAATTGCTTTTCTAAAGCGTTTGCCCCCTGCGCTAAATTTTGGTTTTGAGTTTGTCTATCAAAATCATAATGTAACCGCCATACAAGAAGGCGGTTTACTGGAAAGTGAAGACATATTGGGTAGTGAATTAGCCATTATCAGTGGATTAGGAGTTGTGTTTAGTCTGGATAATCGCGACAATATAGCCTCGCCTAATTCAGGGCAATTACTTACACTGAACGCTCGATTCTCCAGTGAAAACTTTGGGGCTACGTCTAGTTTTAACAAGTTCATCTTCGATTGGCGAACATATTATTCGGTCGGACAAAAGGGCGTTTTCGCTTGGCAGGCCTATATGGAGAGTAGTTATGGCGAGGTTCCGTTTCAGGGACAAGCCTGGTTTGGAGGAGGTGATTATGCTCGAGGGTATTTCCGCGGGCGATTTATTGACAATCATCAGTACGTGGCGCAAATAGAATATCGGCATCGTTTTCTCCCTCGCTGGTCGGCTGCTGGATATGCATTAGTGGGTGAAGTAGCTGATGTGCCCAACAACTTTTTTAGTGACCTGAAGCCTGCGGTAGGTGGTGGAGTGAGGTTTAAATTGACGAAAGATCAAGATACTTTACTTCGTTTCGACATTGGATTTGGTAAGGACGATAACGGCGGTATTTACTTTGGAGTGAATGAAGCCTTTTAGATTCTTATTGCGTTTAGTATAGTTCCTCGCTAGGGTCACCTGTTAACCATTGTTTATCCTGCTGGAAATGATGACTGCTGACACTAAATTTTTGCTTGAGCTTTCCGTACTGAAGTAGTGAGCGGTAAGAAGTATAGTACTTGTATATGTTGCTTACGTATTGAACGGTTTCTCGTCCAATCTCTTTGGCCACCACCATTTCTACCTGGTCAAACCACTGGTTAGGATTCAAGCCTTGGTCTTTAGCTTGTTTTCGGAGTCGATTGATTCGAGCGGGGCCAGCATTGTAAGCGGCAATAGCAAACAAACGTTGGTTCAGTTCGTCAATGCTATCTTTGGTAAAATAACGATCCATTAGGAAGCGTAAGTACTTAGCTCCCGCGTGAATATTATTCTCTACTTTATCTACCCCCTCAATACTAATCGGATTTCCAGCAGCAGTGGTGGGCTTAATCTGCATAATACCTACGGCTCCTGTTGAACTTACTGCTTCTTGCTGTAATCGAGACTCTTGAAACCCCTGAGCCGCTAGCAATAGCCAATCCAGGTTATATTTATTACCATATTTCTGAAATAAGGCTTCAGTTTTTCGAAACCGCTCCATTGCGCTAGGGTTCATCGCATTTTGGATATACTTACTATTTTTCAAGTAACGATTATAGAGGATATTGCCCATCTTCGTGCCTTTGCGGTTTTCGCTAATGAAGCGATTAATCACCTCTTTCAACTGAGGGCTATTTTCCCGAATGGCACAAGCGTAGGCAGTATTAGCCCGAACAACTAACGAATCATGCACGGTAAGGCCATCTAATACTTTTGCCCAATGCTGAGCCAAGTTATCCTCCACGATTGTAAACGGAATCACTCCGGCGTGTACCATCTGTAGGGCGTCTTCGGTTTCCAGATATTCGGCCAGTATTTCAATTCTTACAGCCTCGTGGCCTGCCTTCACCAGTGAATCGCTTAGTAACCGGAGCGATTGACGGTAACTACTGGTAGCGTGTACATACACTGGCTGTCCGGCCAGATCCCGAAGCCCTTTTATCGTGGGAGAAGCTGGCCCACTGACGACTACTTCATTCATTCCAGTGATGGTAGGAATAGAAAAATCAATAACTTCTTCTCGTTCGGGGGTGACGGTCAGTCCCGAAAAAGCCAGGTCACCGTAGCCAGCCCTCAGTAATGGAATGAGTTGGTCATGACTTGTAGGAATAAACACCACTCGTACCTTCGGCACGCCAGCGGTAGTGCCTAATTCTTTATTCAGTTCAGCTTCAAACAGGTTCAACGCTTCAAATGCTAACCCTCGCCGTTCGGTTCCATCGATAAAGTAGTAAGTATGATTATAGGGTACCAAAGCCCGGATACGCCTTCGAGTGATCATACTATCTAGATCTCCGGTCCATACCTCCCCCAAGCCTAACAGTTCGTCTTCGGGGGCCAGCGTCGGTGGTTGAGGCACACCAACTAGCTCGGTTGGAGGTTCAATATCAATCGAGTCCTCCTTAGATATTGTATCCGCCTTACTTTTATCAGCATACCGACAACCCTGGCTCATGAATACCAATGCAAAGAATACGATATATATTAGATAAGTGTGCGTAAACATAAAAAAAACAGCGCATTTAGTTGTTTTCAGCTGTTAAATACACTGCATATCAGAAAACCATACTATGATTATCCTGTCAATTTAAAGCATTAAGAACACCAATTCAAAGGGTAGGTAACTTTGTTCAATGGCGAGGGCTTTTATCCAAACAAGCTCAGCAGGTATTTAATGATCAGTGCATTGGCGATATCAATAAAGAAAGCTCCTACTAGCGGTACGACAATAAATGCCCGGGGAGCCCCACCAAACTTCTGCGTAACAGCCGTCATGTTAGCAATAGCCGTTGGAGTAGCTCCTAATGCCAGCCCTGAGTATCCAGCAGACATTACCGCTGCATCATAATCTCTTCCCATTAGCCAGAAAACAACTAATATGACAAAGACAGTAATTACGGTTACCTGAGCAATAACAATGAATATGAGGGTTCCGGCCAAGTCTACTACGCTCCAAAGCTGTAAGCTCATCAGCGACATCGCCAGAAATAGTCCCAACGATAGGTCAGCAGCCATTGCTAACGAATTAGAGGCTTCCGGATTCCACTTTATCTTTTTAAACAAAACCGGGATAAGGTTAGTGACGACAATACCGCCAAAAAGTGAGGTAACAAACAAAGGAAGCTGTAGTCCTGCCAAGGCTAGAAGGTCTCGGAACATAATACCAACTCCCGCCGTAAAGAAGATGACAAAAATGGTATTGAGTGCTTTATTGTAGTCAATCTGGATATTTTCTTGCTCATGTTCTACTCCTACTGTCAGTGGTTTGCCTTCCTTAGGCTGCAACTTGTTGCGAGTAATTAAGAATTTAGCAATCGGTCCGCCAATCAGCCCTCCCATTACCAGGCCAAATGTAGCGCAGGCAATCCCAATCTCGGCTGCGTTCGTCAGCCCGTATTCTTGCTGGAAAATAGGTACCCAAGCAATGGTAGTGCCATGTCCGCCGCTAAAAGATATTGATCCCGTCAGAATACCCACTACTGGATCTAGCCCGGTCAGGTAAGCCACCCCAATACCGGTAAAGTTTTGGATGAACAAATACGCCACAGCTGCCACCAGAAGCACAACTAAAGCTTGGCCCCCTTTCAGTAAGGTTTGCAAGCGAGAGGAAAGGCCAATAGTAATAAAGAAGATAATCAGCAAAGCATCTCGTAGCTCGAGCGCAAACGAAGCTTCCAATCCGAAAATATAGTAGATGATCCCAAAGAAGATAGAAAACAGAACTCCACCGGTGACTGGCTCGGGAATGTTGTATTCACGAAAGAAAGCTACTTTGCCATTCAGATATTTGCCTAAAAAAAGAACTAAGCAGGCAATAACAACAGTTTCGCGGGCATCTAATTCCATTTTAATTATTTAGGTGCTATGCGTTTTTACTATGCTTCTTCTGTAGCTTGATGCTGACCAATGTATTTTCCCACCACGACGGCAGTGATAATGACCAGGTACATTTGCCCGACCAGACCAATCAGTACGGAAGAGTTTCGAGCTAAGTTGGTAACTGGTATAATATCACCGT
>ERZ1740058.311-NODE-311-length-40621-cov-13.298970_pt1 | contig 40621 bp, 31 predicted proteins | sample MGYA00581745_ERZ1740058 | MGnify/ENA primary metagenome ERZ1740058 (study PRJEB43018, sample SAMN04849742) | marine metagenome | isolation source: floating plastic debris | place: Pacific Ocean | collected 2008-08-30 | study: EMG produced TPA metagenomics... | reverse complement strand
GCCAGGTTAAGCTGAGCCCCAATGCGGTGAACAAACTCCACTTCGGTCTCTTGCCAGTGACGCGGACCGTTGCACTGATGCACACAGAATAGTCCCCAGAGGATGTCGCCTTTCAGCAGGGGCACCACCAGACTCGCCCGCACTTGTAGTTGTGAGAGTAAATCAACTAAGCAATCTTCCAGGTCGAGCGACTGGATATCGTCCACGACCCAATAACGCCCTTTACGATAGTTTTCGGCCTGGTCTTCCGCAAAGCAGTGGTCTTGCACTTTGGCGGCTAGGGCTGAGAAAACGCCGGGTGCTACATCTTCAACGACAAATTCGCCAACGCTGTAGTTAGCTGCCGCATTGAATTGGAAAAGCCCCACTCGGTCAGCCTGCAGCATTTGGCGAATGTCGCGCACGGTGACCTTGAGGGTTTGGGAAAGGTCGGTGGTTTTGCGCAAGCGCTCAGCAATTTTGGTGATCAGCTGCTCTTGTGTAGCGACTTGCTCTAGCTGATGGGTTTTCTCTTGCACCTGTTCTAAATATTCAGCCTGCTGCAAGGCCACATTTAACTGAGCGGCAATTCGTCGCGCGAAGACAACTTCAAATTCTTGCCAATGGCGCGCACCGCTGCAGTGGTGAATGCACAACAAGCCCCACAGTTCACCGCCTTTTACCAAAGGCACAACTAAACTGGCCTGCACTTGAAACTGAGCCAAGATATCTACGTGGCGCTCAGGCAAACTCGATGTATGAGCATCGGGAACAATCCAGACATGGCCTTGACGATGGGCTTTTACCATCTGTTCACCAAACCAGGGATCTTCTACGCAGACGTTTTTAGCCGGCACAAAATCGGCGTTAACACTTTCCACAATGACTTCGCCGAGGTCGTAATTTGAGTTTGAGTGAAACTGAAAGACGGCTACCCGATCAGTCTGTAGAAAGTTTCGAAGAGTGCGGGTTGTAGACTCAAATATCTGGTGAATATCCGAAACCTCCCCGATGTGCTGGATTAGCTTAGTTATCTGTTTCCCACGATCAACTTCCTGCTGCATTTGCTGTTGGAGTCGGCTGGATTGCAGCTTTAGGGTCAATTCAGTACTGACTTGATAAAGCATGGCAATCTCGCTGTCGGTCCACGACCGAGGAGCGATGCAGCTTTGAACCACCAGCAGTCCCCACAACTGTTCTTCTAAAAAGATGGGCAGACTTAAACTGGCACAAATCTGAAACTGTTGGAAAAGCTGCATTTGGTAAGGGGTAATGGCCTCCTCACTCGTGTCAGAGATACGGGTGACAGCCTGTTGCTGATAATGCTGGGTTGTACTTGCTCCAAAGGCGATCGCCGCTAAAGATTGCTTTAATAAAGGGCTATATCCAGCGGTCAAAGACTCGGCGATGACTGTGCCTTCAGACTCGGTACGAAATTGATAAATTACTGCTCGCTCGACTGCAAAGCGCTTCCGTAACTGAGCAACTGTAATCTGATAAAGATTTTCTACATCAGTTGCCTGGGCCATACAGTTGGCGATCGCGAAGGCTCGCTTACCTTGACTCTGCGGCAGAGGAGCCGAAACTGTAGCTAAGGCTGCCTCAGAGGCAATACGAGTCTGAGAGGAGGTGGCTGAGGAAATTTCCTCTGTAGCCGGTATCTGTTCTTCTTTCGCCAGATCTTCGGGCAAGAGGGTGATATCTGCTTCCGTTTCAACAGCTGAGTCGAGATCGAGGGCGGCACTTGCATCACCCGGCTCTAATTGCAGCGTGTCTTCGCGATCGTGATGTCGCTGACCTGAATTGTTGCTGACAAGGTTTTCCATAGGATTGAGTAGTTCTGAAAAGGACAAAAAGCGAGCTAAGAATTGAGTAAAATAAGACATCTTGTCCGTCAGGGCTAAGGCGGTTTTTGTCGCGAACGTTCAACAGTTGCTGATACATCTAAAACAATGCCTTTATGGTCCGGCAAGTAGCCAGCGACGATGGCAGCTAATCCAGCAGAATAAAGACCTTCCTGCTGATGAATATGCTCAGGATCGAATTGCTCAACATCGTCTACTTGATTCACCACTAACCCTACTGAACAGCCTTCAGACTGGACAATGACGGCGATTAGTTGCTCCAAAGTAGGATCTTGTTGACATAGAGGCAAATTGCCAACCAATGTATTGAGATCGGTGAGCCACAGAACCTCGCCGCGCCAGTTGCAGACACCCAAAATCCAGCTAGGCATTTCAGGAACCGGCAAGATTTCTGAGGTTTCTAGCTGTAATACCTCAACAACTTCGTGTAGCGGAAGTAAGATTTTGCTTTCTTCAGCAAGCCTAAATTGAAGAAAGCGCCGGCGCTTGTCTTCTGGAATAGGCGCCAATCCGAGCGGGTCCCTTTGGGCTGCAGTCTCTTCTCCAGCAGCAATCCACCTGGGTTTTAATGCATCTGATAGCACAGCTGCGGCTCCTAAAATAAAAGTTGCTGAATTGTCTGAGCAAGCTGCTGTTGGTCGACAGGTTTTGTCAAGTAGGCATCTGCTCCAAGCATGGAGCCCCAAAGTTTATCGGCATCCGTATTCTTGTTTGAGCAAATCACAATGTGAATATTTTGAGTTTGCTCATTAATCTTTAAGTCGCGGCAAAGTTCAAAGCCACTTTGCCCTGGTAGAACCACATCCAGAAACACTACGTCAGGAAGGTTAGATTGGACCATAAGGAGCGCTTCTTCGCTACTTTGAACACCAATTACCTTGATACCTGATTGCTGCAGGTAGTGAGTCAAGAGTTGTCGATCTGTCAGGCTATCTTCCACGATCAATGCAGTTTTCATAGGAATTTTCCAGTTTTTTAACGTGATTAATAATGATTTCTAGATCAGATAAATTTCCAAGACTACGTTGAATTTTGGGTGAAGGATTGCAATATTAAAGAGCGTTGCTAAGCGTAGATTTTCTGGCGGGCTTCAAGTATTTTTTTAGCACTTTTGAAACTCGCTGTGATTGGATGGGTTTTCCCAAAAAATCAGATGAGCCGACAACTTTAGCGCGGACTCGATCGCCAATTCCGTCATTGTTGGTTACGATTACAATTGGAATTTCCTTAAATGCAGAAATGCGTCGAATCTGAGCGCATAATTCATAACCATTAGCGATTGGCATCACCAAATCCAAGAAAATAAACTGTGGTTTAAGCTCTAACAGACGCGTTAGCGCTTGTAATGGGTCTGGAATATTGGTGTAGCGATAGCCTAAATTCTGAATAATTTTAGCCATTGCTTGACTGTCTGCCGGATTGTCATCGATGTAGACAATCATGGGAGCATTTGTTGCCACTTTTTGCGGTTCGGACAGTTCAGATGCTTTCGCAGCAGATGTTGTATTTACTTGAGATACCTTTGTGGAAGAAGCGTGAGAAGCTAAGGGATTCGATTCATCTGATTCTAGAAACGGTACTGAGTCTTCAACCTTTACTAGGTTGATTGCACCTTCTTGCAGATAAGGCACAAGCGATTGAGTTAATGATACTAGCGGCTGTTTGACTTTCAGTGCCAAGTCCCTCAGTGCTTGATGACCATTAGCCAGCTCGGTTAGCGTTTGAAAAGTTCTCTCTGATGTTTGCTTTCTGAGAATTTCAGGCTGGACAATAATGGGGGCTTGATTAGGATAAAGGTTGACTAAATTAGCTTTTTTCCAAGACTGCCAATCTTGCTGCGCTTGTTTCCATGCCTGATCAGTATGGATCATAATAAAAGGCATATCAGCAGCATTCTTGGGAGCTCTTTTGTAATGCAAAAGCTGCTTTGAGCTTTGAAAGTCTAGAGTTCCATGGTGGACTATATCAAACAAAACTTCGGAAATACAGCCTTGTACAATATTGGAAAATTGGCTTCTGCGAAATTTCCTCAATTTCACCAGTTTTGCCAAAGCATTATAATTCCAGGATTGGTATGAAATATTCTTCTGTCTAGAGATTTGATTGATTACTTCTGGCGAATATCGAAGAACCTGCCTATGCCAGCGACGAACTGAATGATTTCGGCCATTTGCCCAAACAATTTGACCTGAGAGAAGATACAGCAACCACTGGGATTCCTGGCTGATTTCAGCGCATATCAAACCGGTAAACTTTTCTTCTCTACTGATCTGGATAATTTTGTCAAGATTGACACTAATCGAACTTCGCATGGCAGATGGTTTTCGCTCTAACCTTAGATATTAGATGGGAGTTAAAAATGATTTCTATGAGTTTATTTCAACTTGCTATAGATTGAGGAAATCAATATTTACAATAGTATAGTACCCACATTTAAATCCTAAAATGTAAGGGTTTTTGCTGAGTTTATTATTTTAAAATCCGGTTAAATCTAAGGAATGCCGAGATTTTACCGGATTTTTTTTGTTCAAAGAATACTTAAAGGATTTTGGGTTTTGGATTTTGTGCCAGATACTTGGCCATGATGAGGAGTATGGCGAAAGCAATAAACGTCTCCAAAGTCTCCGATAACTTCTCGCAGTCTCTAGTCAGGTTTTGGCATACACTGGCTAATCACCAAAAATCTGCTCAACGACTCAGCGCTTTTTAGGACTTGGAAGCCTTTCGCCTATTGCGGGCGCAGGACTATTGAAATGAATCTCTGACAGTTATCCATCACTCAGTGCAGAAAGGAAGTGCTATTAAAGCCGCCATCCGCCCAGATCATTAACCGCTGAACGGCTTAAACCAGTTGTGTGACCTGCAGCGGTAACGATCTAGCACCTTCACGCTCTGGAACGCTGACGGCAGTGACGAAGACCATTGGCATCTCGTAGCGTGTCCATCACCGAAAAAGGAATCGCAAGCAAGCTCGATTTTGAAAAAGGCTTACAAAATAGAGCTTGCTTGCTGCGATTGTCGTGTGCTGCTCAGCGGCAATACCCTTTTACCGAATTCATCATTGTGGCACCGCAAAACTCAGTATTCAGCACAGTGACATCATGCATTTGAGCATTCCGGAGATTAGCCCCGCTCAGGTCAGCATCCGTCAAATTTACCGAATCAAAGCGCGCCCATCGCAAATCAGCATCCTGCAAGTTGGCACCCCTCAGATCAGCTTCTTTGATATCGACCCCAACCAAGCGACAGCCTGGACAGCTCTTAGTTAAGCGCAACCACCACACTCGTAGGGGCGCATCAGCTTGTAACACAACTAGCACCATCAACGTGGTTAGCAAAATTTGGAGCGGTTTCATGGTAGCCCCTGTAAAGAATGGGGTGGAGGACAAGTATGGGAGCACTTGGCGTGGCTCCATAAATCAATTGCAATGGGTGCTAATCATGCTAAAAGGCACGGCATTAGAATTTGGAAAACTGCATCAAAATTTAGTGTTTTGGCGATCAGACAGAAGTTGGCAGCGATCATGTACAGGCTAAACCCTGTTGTTCTCAAGCTTCTTTAAGGAAAGCGACCAAATCGGTAAGTTTTTCCCAAGCGGCTCCACTATTTAAGATGACTTGCGATCGCTCAATGCCATCAGCGATAGCGGTTTCAAAAGTGTCGCCTTGGGCAATGCCAGCCACCTTGAGAGCAAGAGCTGCGTTCAAACAAACGACCTCCTGCTGAGCTTGAGTACCTTTACCCTGCAAGAGGTCACGCATGATTGCGGCATTTTCATTCAATTCACCGCCGCGCAGGGCTGATTTATCAGCCTTTGTTAGCCCAAACGCTTGGGGATCTAAAACTTTTGGTATGACCACCCCATTTTCTAGTAAGGCTAAATCCGTGCGATCGCCAAGTCCTGCCTCATCTAAACACTCGCGCCCGTGTAAAACGATCGCCTGTGGCATCTGAAGCTGATTTAATGCTGCCGCCATTGATTGCAAAACTGTGGGATCGAAAACGCCAATCACTTGTCCAGTGGGTCGCAAGGGATTAACTAATGGCCCTAACAAATTAAAAACTGTTCGCACTTTCAAAGTGCTGCGGAGAGGAGCGACGGCTTTCATGGCTGGATGCCAGCCCCGGGCAAATAGAAAGGTGATGCCCACTTCTTTAAGCGCCGCTTTGGACTTTTCGGGAGAGGCGTTTAGGTCAAGGCCCAATGCTTCTAACACGTCGGCTGAACCTACTTTGCTAGACGCAGATCGATTGCCATGCTTAGCCACAGCAACTCCGGCAGCGGCAGCTACAAAAGCCACGGTAGTGGAAATATTGAAGGTATGGGAGCCGTCACCACCGGTACCGCAGGTATCAACTCTTGGGGTTGGTAAATCAGCGTCAGCAGATTCTCCACCCAATGATTGAGCCTGCAACACCCGGGCCATGCCAGCCAGTTCATCCGCTGACACGCCTTTGGCTTGAATCGCTGCCAGCATCGCCCCTGACAGAACTGGTGGAATGGACTCCTGTAACCAACCGCGCATTAGGGCTTCGGCTTCCACATCCACCAAGGAGTTTCGGTCAATGAGGCGCTGCAACAGGCTAGGCCAATCATGGGTGGAAGAATTAGCGATCGCAGCAGTCACGGCTCTCTAAAATAAACTTACAAAAAGTTGATCGAACTGCTAAATTCGACCAACTTTGAACCTTCTAAAATCACAGCAAGGAGGGCAGCCACCGGCATTAGAATGCTGAGTAAGCAACAGTTGCGGCAACTTGGTTGACGCCGCTCATAACGACTTGCAGTAACAAAAAGCCCAGAATCGGAGAAAAATCGATGCCGCCCAAGGGGGGAATGATCGAACGAAATAGATTGAGATAAGGATCCGTTAACTGGCTCAGCGTTGCAAATGGCTGACTCATCCAATCAACATTGGGGAACCAGCTCAGTAAGATGCGAATAATTAGCAACACAAGATAAATTTGCAGAAATGTTGCAAATGCTTGAGCAAACATCGCGACGAAAGAAGAGCCCATGTGCTTATTAACTCCTTAACAATGGCAGGCATCTTTAATACTGGTCTCTAGTGTACTAGATACCAGCAAAATGTAAGCTAGAAAGATATCCTCACTCACCTATCCTTAAGCGCATATTTAAATATTCCTGTGATTTTAATGACCATTTCGGGAATGCTGCTGCCTTTTCGGAGTGGTTGGTCTGATAAGTAAGTCAAAAATTTAATCTTTTTGCAAAACGTCGGAAAAAGCTAACTCTTCTGAAGCCATTACCAGCAGCGTGTTAGGAAGTTGACTTACCCGATGCTGTAGCTTGGCGTAATAATCCGTAAAACTTTCGACGCCGCTGGGAGTCGCAAGTCCCATCAGCACTAGATCAGCCGTTTGCGATGAAATTAGCAGAATTTCATCAAAAGAGCGATTTTCTTCCACAATGACTTGAGAAACTGCGCCAATTCTTAAGCTATCAATCAAGCCATGCATATTTTTCTCTGCTGATTCTGCTGCCGTTGCATTGGGGACCACCAGCTTGAGACATATTTCAGCGCCGCGCCATGCCCAACTGGTTCTCAGCAGATAAGCCAGAATTAGCATCAGTCCTCCGTTGGACTGCAGACCTCCCCACCAAACGTCAATTCGGCGAAAGCGAGCCGGACGTCTTTGCACCAGTGTGAATTGCTCAGGACTGCTGCGGAGAATGATGACGTTGCGTTTGGCCTGGTGACATTGAGCCACTAGGTCGCTGAAGCGATCGCGCCCTTCAGGATTTTCTGTATCGCCCAGCAGCACAGTGTTCGGCAACAACGGGCCAATGCCATAAGCTTCAATCAGCTGCTTCATGCCCTGAAAGGGATCGGATGCCGTTACCAGCCGGACAAACGCTTGAATTCCCCGTTTTTCTAAGTACTCTTGCAAAGTCGCTTCGAGCCTCTCTTGCCGCCCGACGTCGCGGCTCCCCTCAGGAAGCACACTGGCCACGGTAAACAGCCCCCGCTGATGGGTCAGAGCATTAGCGACATCGAGTAAATGCCAGCGTTTTGTAGGCGCACCAGAGAAAACGAGTAGGTGCGGTCGCCAGTTTTTGGAATCGAGCGGTCCTTTAATTCGAAACAGTCCTGTGCGAATTAGCGATAGCCAGACTCCCTGACGGACATCACCCCAAGTACCCTCAATTTCTCGCCGCTCGAGCCATAGATAAATGACTAACACGATCGCTGCCGCCATCACCGTAGCCGCTGCATTAATCAGAAACATGATGCTGATGCAGCCCAGTGCGCCCAATAAGGAGAGCACCCACGGTACTTTGAAGGTCGGGCGAAACGATGGACTCTGCAGAAATCCCTCAATACCAGCCGCGACATTTAGCACCATGTAAGTGGTCAGAAAAAACATCGTCAGCACTGGAGCAATTAAATTTAAATCGCCAATGGTGACGGCGGCAAGGGCAATGCCCAGACTAAACAGGGTTCCAAGTCGCGGCTCATCTTTGGGTCCGTTGCCTTTGCCTAACCACCGCAGAGGCTTGGGCAAAACACCATCGCGGGCTAATGCCTGCAAGACTCGCGGCGCCCCCAAAATGCTGCCGATCGCGCTCGACAGCGTCGCGCCCCAAACCCCCAGTAGAATTGAGTCGCCCCAAATGGCAATGCGTCGCATGATCAGGGGATCAGCAACCAATGAAGCTGGATCAGCGCGAAAATACAGCACCAGCGGAATCAGCATGTAAATGATATATCCCACCCCGATCGCGCCCAGCGTGCCCAAAGGAATCGCCTTAGACGGATTCTTGAGATCGCCAGACATGTTGACGCCGGACATGATGCCCGTGACCGCGGGGAAAAAGACCGCCAGCACTTCCCAAAACCCTACCGAGCCCACTTCCTCGGCATCAACGACGTAAATTTGCTCGGTTGAGTGACCAAATATCAGACAAATTAGCGACAGGACGATCGCCGCCATGATGAAATACTGCGCTTTGATAGCAATATCAGCGGACTGCAGCGCCAGCAGCGTAACCAAAATCGTGACAACGAAGGCGATCGCTGTGATATTCAACGCCGGAAAAATCCGCACGACGCTTTCAGCAAAGCCCAATGTGTAAAGAGCCACTGACAATGCCTGCGCAAAAAAAAGCGGAATGCCGACTGCTCCCCCCGTCTCAATACCTAGGGAGCGACTAATCATGTAGTAGGCTCCGCCGGCTCGAACGACTTGGTCTGTCGCGATCGCGGAGATAGATAACCCGGTCAACAGGGTGATACTGGTAGAGATCGTAACAATTAGCAGAGTGTTGGTCAGTCCCATGTGCCCCAACACCCAACCGAAGCGCAGATACATGATTACGCCGAGGATAGTCAAAATCGAAGGGGTGAAGACACCACCAAAGGCATTGAGACCGGTGACGGTATCTGCAGAAGCGGATTTAGTCGCGATCAGACTAGAGTCAGAGCTTGATTGGGGCATGATGTGAACGCTAAGGAAAAAAACTGAACCGCAACACACAAACGAAACTAAGCAGAAACAAAACAGTCGCGAGCGCTTCTTAACCAGCAGCAGCAGCATTGCTGGTTGAACGTAAACTGTCACTCTGCTGAAAGGAAATTCTCCAAGTCACTCGGGGCATCTCTAAAGTTATCGGGAGTTTTCCAGCTGATAAACCTTTCTAAGTTATGGATTCCGGACGGTTCTTAGGTGAAACGCTTTCAACGAAAATCAGGGGAGATACCTTGAGTAAATCAGTTTTATCATTGAGTTTCTGAATTAATCGTAAAATTTTGGGCAAGAAAATGTGATCACCCCATAAAAACTCTACAAAAGGGTGAATGACCATGAGTCTTTTGATTGCGCCGAAAATAGGCTCGGGCATTAGGGTGGATCGCTCTTACCGTAAGCTACTGGCTTTTTCAAAAGCTTGCTGCCTCATGCTTCAGTCTCCACCAGAACAGAGCGCTTTTCTCGCGAGGGGATGTTGAATCCGCTTACTCCCAGAATTGGAGCCAAGGGCCAAATCGGATTTAACCACGCAAGTCTCCTGGGAATGCTTGACTCATCTGGCATACTGATGTGCTAAAAACTTTCCTTAGTAAACTAGTGCCCGAATACATCAACGACGATTTTGGCGCGTGAAGGAGCAAAACTTTCACTTTTTCAACTCTACGGCTAAAAATTCGGCCAATAGACTCTGCGGCACTCTATAGAGATCTATTGCTCGATAATACATCTGCCGAATTGGCGGAAATGCTGACGATTGAAATAAGTAGGCTAATGTAAGCTATCACTAATGCAGCGGTTAGCTGCTGTGCGCTCTTGTTGCAGAGCGTTATGTTTGCTCCATCAGAATGAGTTGTCAGGTGCGATCGCCCTTGATGGCTTCTGAACTTGATTTCCCAGACACGAAGCGCTGCATCATGTTCATTCTTAAGCGTCCAGATGTTGACATTAAAAACGTTCAGCATCCCAGCAAGGACCAGCCGATTCCAATTTTGTATTACCAAGGGCAGACGTTTCGACTGCTAAGTGTCTTTGCTGCAAATCAAGAAGAAGAGGCAATGACCCTCTGGCGTGATCTGACCGATAATCGGGGCAAAGTTTGTGTGTTGTTGGAGGAACCTGAACGCTTTAGTGTTTGGGGTAAGATTCGCCTCGAAACGCTAGGCGATGAAAGCAGCACCAATGATTCTAGTCGTCCGGCTGAAGAATCTTTAATCCAAGGTTGTTTATTGATTTTACAGGCGCTCTTCATCGATATTGAAGATTTGCTAGGCACCAAACAAGCTGGCTTATTTGAAAAAGACATCACGGGAGCGCTGATGCAGTGGCGATTTCCTCGGGTCAACTCGGAAAAGTCAGTTAAAAACTTGCTCATTATCGATCCATTGGCAACGCAAGTGCCACCGTGGGAAGAGCATCATTTGCTTCGTCTCCTGGAAGAGATGCACCGCCTCGGTAAAGACGCCTTTGGTAACGCTAACTTTGCTGAACGATCGCTAGATGCTTTGGAAGATATGCCAGCGGGCGATCGCCAACGATTTAGCAAATGGCTCTCAACCTCCCCCCCTGGCAAACTTTGGCAGTAGCTTTCTGGGTTTCGGTCAAGAAATCATCGAAGCGACATCGAGAAATAGCGTGAATTTGATGCTTGAGTCTTCGGGGCGACCAACTCATGACTTTGCCAGGATGTCCTATCTAATAATGCGAGTGGTGATTGACCATTCAAAACATCTCGCTAAAGCAGCCATTTTATGCGCGGAATTACCTACTACGCTCGCCCAGACTTAAAGCCCATTGTCAATGCTCTGGATTTAGGCAAAAAATCTTAACCTGCATAATTTTCCAATAACATTGAAATTATTCGCTCTCGGATTCGGTTGATCAAGCTGGAATGCTGCAATAATTAGACTTTGCCCCTTTGCAGCAAGATTTTTCTGAAGGTGACTTTAGGAACGTCGATTTTAGCCGCTGAATTCGATGCGCTGGTTCAATCATATTGCGGTAAAACAAACCTATGAGGTTTGCTCTGCGGTGATTTGAGCATCTGCAAATTTACTTAGATAGAGTGAAATCGGTTAGCTTTGTCGTGTGCTCTGAGGGGAGTTTTCCATTGAGCAAACAGTCTTCTACCAAATCTTCTGCAACGTCAAACAACTCCTTAATGGCTATTGGAGTAGTTTGGGCGTTAATTGCGATTTTCGTATTTTTGTTTTTCAGCGTATTGCCCGAAGGTGCTGATACTCGTTCTGATTGGTATCTTAAGGCTATTACAGTGATTGAAACTGGAGCTTTTGTGTTCTCCAGTATTTTGTGTCTACGCAATTGGCGGAGTAGTCAGATCGTCAGTGGTCGCGGAGTCTGGCTGGCAATCGGTATTGGCCTAATGTCTTATGCCGGTGGCAATTTATTCTTTTATCTATGGAACAACGTTTTTGAGCTAGATCCGTCAGTTTCTTTCGGCGACTTTTTCTATTTGCTTTCCTACGTATTTTTGACCATTGGCATGCTTAAAGCGGTATTGCCACGTCGGCTTAATTTAGATGTCAAGCAGTGGGCAATTGTCGCCATTATTGGCATTTTTGGGGTCGGCTTAGCGATTTTTCCGAACTTTGGTAGTGGCGAGACCGCGATCGCCCCTGCTGCTCCAGCGACTTTATCAGAGCTAATGCGACTGGATGCTCCCGCTTGGGCTCAAGAAACTGCGCCGGCTGAACCCGCTCCCGTTGAACCGGCTCCTGCTGAACCCGTTCCAGTAGAGCCGGCTCCGGCTCCTGATGCCCCCCCGCCAGCCGATTCTGCTCCCGCTGAACCGGCTCCGGTTGCAGAAGAGCCACCGTCGAGTGCCCCCGCTTGGGCTGTGAGTATGGATAATATGCTCGCACCTTTGGAAGGGTTTATTGGCTACTTATACATCGCTGGTGACTGTCTGCTGCTGGTCGTTGCTGCTACTTTGTTAGTGGCTTTTTGGGGTGGACGATTTTCGCAATCGTGGAAACTAATTGCGATCGCAGCCATCTGCCTTTACATTGCCGATATGTTTTTTGCCTATCAAGCTAATTATATTGAAGGCGCTGTTTGGGAAGTCTTTTGGACGTTTTCAGCAATTTTCTTTGGCCTAGGTGCTGTGGTCGAGAACGCTATTTCTATGCGTTCTCGACGTAATCCCCGCCGTCGTCGAGCGGCTTAGTTCATGAAATTGCTAATTCAAAAGCCCGACACCCTTTAAATTTCAGGTGTCGGGCTTTTGAATTAGCGTCGTGATATGCGTCAGTTAACTGCCGCTAGGCAATCGTCACCTCGTCGGACAAATAAACATCCTGAATCAGATGGAAAAGCCTAACTCCTTCCTTAAAGTCGCGTTGGAAGGTTTTCCGTCCAGAGATCAAACCACAGCCGCCCGCTCGCTTGTTAATCACCGCTGTGCGTACAGCATCAGCAAAGTCATTTTTACCAGCCGCACCACCAGAGCTAATCAGCCCGGCACGACCGGCGTAGCAATTTAAAACCTGGTAGCGAGTCAAATCAATCGGATGATCGCTAGTGAGATCGCTGTAAACGCGATCGTGGGTGCGGCCAAACTTCTGCCCAGTAGCCTGATTGACCGCCGGATAGCCGCCATTATTCACCGGCAATTTTTGCTTGATGATGTCAGCGCCAAGAGTCGTTCCCAGGTGATTGGCCTGCCCGCTGAGGTCAGCCGAGAGATGATAGTCCTTATCCTGATTAAAAGCGCTGTTGCGCAAATAGCACCAGAGAATGGTGGCCATGCCCAGTTCGTGTGCCCGGGTGAAAGCATCGCGCACTTCTTGCAGTTGCCGGCTCGATTCTTCTGCCCCAAAATACACCGTCGCCCCAACGGCAACAGCTCCCAAATTCCAGGCCTGCTCAGCGGAAGCGTACATAATTTGGTCGTTGCGATTGGGAAAGGTCAGTAATTCGCTATGGTTCAGCTTGGCGATAAAAGGAATCCTGTGGGCGTAATGGCGGGAGACGCTGCTCAGCACGCCGACAGTTGTGGCAACGGCATTACAGCCGCCCGCAATCGCCAGTTCAATAATATTTTGGGGATCAAAATAGATCGGATTGGGCGCAAAAGAAGCCGCCGCCGAATGCTCAATGCCCTGGTCAACCGGCAGAATTGATAAATAACCCGTGTTGGCTAAGCGTCCCGTGCCGTACAGTTGTTGCAGACTCCGTAGCACTTGCGAGTTGCGATCGCTTTGTACGAATATGCGTGATACCCAGTCTGGCCCCGGCGAGTGCAGTAATGACTTTGGCACTTTCGCGGTGTAGCTGAGCAAATTATCTGCTTCACTGCCAAGATAGTCAGCAATACTTTGAGCCGCAGGGGTCGCAACCATCGGTTTTCTCCTGAACAAACTTTTAGCTAAGTTAAGACGAGTTGAGCACTACTCGTCAACAATGTGTAAGGATCAATGCCTTATCATAACCATCCAACAGTCTTTGCTCAAAGACAAGCCGCTGGTTCGTTTTTCCCAATAGTCAATTTTCTGATTGCAGGCCGTCAGTCTGTCAACGGGCTACTGAAACCCGCACTGTCGAGCGCTCATCTGGCTAACAAATAACGGCATATAGGTTGCCTGCAGGCATTTGCCAGAATAGTTAGCCAGCAAAAAACGATGCCAAAGTTATTTCAGCCTGACATATTAATGTTTTCCTATTCCGCCGCCCTGATAACCATCGCCACTCCTAACTTAAATGAATTGGCCAAATTCTATGAGGCACTACTCCAACTTCCTCCCCAGGTTTGGCTGCCAGACACTTATGCCGAATTTGCGATCGCGCAACTCAAGCTTGGCATCTTTCAACCCCAGACCTGCAGCCAGAAGGAATTTGCTCAGCCCACTAGGTCAGCGATGAGCTTGTGTTTAGAAGTGGTGGATTTGGCAGCGGCGATCGCTCACCTCACACGTTTAGGATTTCCGCCTCCGCACCCCATCATCACGGCTTCTCACGGTCGAGAAGTCTACGCTTACGATCCGGACGGCAACCGCTTGATCTTGCACCAAGGGCGGGATAATGGGCCTGCAGAAAGCTTGAATCAGGGCTGAAAAGGCTTGAGTGCTTGATGCCGTAGCCGTCAGCTCATCTTGTCCTACACTCGAAAAGGAAATAGGCCATTTGAATGGGGAGCAATCGTGGCAGCAACCTTTTTTGAGCGTGATACTGAGCTGCAAACACTATTGGAAAAGGCGTTAGAAGCCACTTGGGAAGCCTTTTCTGGTCTCGCTCGTAATCAAATTGCGGCTACTTGGCTGGTGTATGATCCACCCTTTCCCGTCAATACCGGCGGCGCCATCAGCGCGCCTGATTTTTGGCAACAGCGACCTCGTGGAGCCAGCTATCGTGGCGTTGAGTTAATTTATCCCGCCAGCGTCGTCAAGCTGTTTTATCTAGTGGCTGCCCACGAATGGATGGAGCGCGAGATGGTGCCAGCCACGCCAGAATTAGAGCGAGCCATTCGCGACATGATTGTTGATTCCAGTAATGATGCTACCGGATTTGTAATAGACACGCTGACAGGCACCACGAGTGGCCCGGAACTGCCTGACGGGCCGTTTGAAACATGGAAAACCCAGCGGAACATTATCAACCGTTACTTGCAATCCTTACAATGGCCCGAACTAGAGACGATCAACGCTAACCAGAAGACTTGGTGCGATGGTCCCTATGGACGAGAGCGAATTTTTCTCGGCGAGGTGTACGAGAATCGCAATCTGCTGACCACAGAAGCGACATCCCGACTGTTGCACAGCATTGTGGGAGGGGTGGCCGTGACAGGGGCGCGATCGCAAACCATGATGAATTTAATGCGACGTTCCCTGGAACCGCGAGCAATCGCTGCCGATCCCGAAAATCAGGTAACCGGATTTTTAGGCGCGGGACTTCCTCTCAATGCTGCTCTGTGGTCTAAAGCTGGCTTGACCAGTAAGGTTCGCCACGATGCCGCTTACGTCGAATTAGCCGGTCACTCGCCATTTCAATTAATCGTATTCACTGAAGGGGCAGAACAGAGCCAGAATGAAGCCATCCTCCCTTTTGTGATGAAAACGCTGTTGGAGCTGAGCGCTGCCGGTTCTTAGGTTGATAAATGTCAGTGATCAGCCAGTGACCTCGAGAGCTGTCGGCAAAAATTCATCCATCTGCTCAGGCTGCTTCTATGGGATTTGATCCAGCGCTTCGGGTCAGTTTGTGCGCGTTCGGCTTCTTGTCATGGGTGTTACCCGGGCGGCAGCCTGGCGTTCAAACCTCATATTGGTTTTGACGCCGCTCAACTTTCGAGTCTAGCCGGTCAAGCGAAGTCAAAACCAAGCTAATCGGATACACACCCAATCGCACTCAGGGATCTGCACTTGAATAACCCACCTAAAGCACAAAGCGGTTGTAAGGGTTTGGCAGTGCCAGAATCCAACGACTGGGTATGCTATTTTCAAGCACCTCGCTAATTGCATATCGTCAAGCGCCGGCGAACGATTAGAACATCATTGGCGACGGTCTTCAAGTCTTTGAGCGATCGCGAAGGCGCGTTGACCAATCGCTGAGTAGTGCCAGCTGAGAGGGCTAAATCCGAGCCGTGGCGGCTGCCATCACGTCCTTCTGCGGATGAATGCTCTTACTCCCTTGAAGGAAAGCGTACAGCCGATTCAAGGCATTCAGATAAGCCTGGGTCGAAGCCACCACAATATCAGTATTAGCGGAGTGCCCAGAAAAGACCGTTGTTTCGTGACGAATGCGAATAGTTACTTCCCCGATCGCATCAATACCCGCCGTCACTGACTGTACCGAAAACTCAATCAGCTCATTAGGAATATTGACCACCCGATTAACGGCTCGATAAACCGCGTCCACTGGACCAGTCCCAATTGCTGCATCCGTTAGCTCTTCGCCATCAGGCGTTCGCAGCGTCACGGTAGCTGTCGGCTGAGCGCGATCGCCACAGGACACCTGCACCAGCTCTAGATGAAAATGTTCGGGAGCCTGCTGAGTTTCGTCGTTGACTAAGGCCACAATATCCCAATCAGTGACGACCTTTTTCTTATCCGCCAAATCTTTGAAGCGTAGAAAAGCGCGATTGAGTTCTTGATCCCCGAGCTCATGGCCGAGTTCCTTCAGCCGCGTGCGAAAGGCATTGCGGCCCGAGTGTTTGCCCAGAACAATCTGGTTCTTATGCAGGCCAATGGACTCAGCATCCATGATTTCGTAGGTAAGCTTGTTCTTCAAGACGCCATCTTGGTGAATGCCAGATTCATGGGCAAACGCATTGGCTCCCACGATCGCTTTATTCGGCTGCACCAGCATCCCCGTGAGGTTTGATACCAAGCGTGAGGTTTGATAAATCTCGGTAGTGTCAATGTTGGTCAGCGGCGCTTCAGACTCTGGTGAACGACCCAAGAACGGGTTGTAAAAGCTGCGACGCACGTGCAGCGCCATGACCAATTCTTCAAGGGCGGCATTACCGGCTCGCTCGCCAATGCCATTAATCGTGCATTCAAGCTGGCGCGCGCCATTTTTAACCGCTTCCAGAAAATTAGCGACCGCCAAGCCGAGGTCATTGTGGCCGTGTACCGAAATGATGGCCTGCTCGATGTTGGGTACGTTTTCTCGAATACCGCGAATCAGGCTGCCAAACTCGATGGGGGTCAAATAGCCCACCGTGTCGGGAATATTAATGGTGGTGGCTCCAGCGGCGATCGCCTTAGTCAACACCTGATACAAAAATTCTGGCTCCGAACGACCGGCATCTTCCGGCGAGAACTCGACATCATCCGTAAAGGTTTTAGCGTAGGTCACCATTTCTTCCGCGATCGCTAAAACCTCGTCGCGACTTTTACGCAGCTTGTACTGCATGTGGATGTCAGATGTCGCGATAAAGGTATGAATACGGCCTTTAACGGCGGGGGCAATTGCCCGGCCAGCAGTCTCAATATCATGCTTGGTCGCTCTGGCCAAGCCGCAAATCGTTGGCCCATCAGCGGTGCCCACCTGCTCCGCAATCTTATTCACGGCCTCAAAATCGCCCGGACTGGCGAACGGAAACCCAGCTTCGATGATGTCCACTCCTAGCCGTGCCAGCTGCCGCGCGATCGTTAGTTTTTCATCCACATTCAGCGTGGCGCCAGGAGACTGCTCTCCATCACGCAGGGTGGTGTCAAAGATCAAAATGCGGTCAGGCTGCGAGTGGTTGCTCATTGGAGTTCACATCAATAAACGACAAAATCTGTAGCGACACGCACTATTTTAATGCTCTGCTCTGAAAGTATGGGCGATCGCGTAGCCGATAATTTGGAGATTTACTGACTTTAAAGCCTAGTTTTTGCAGGAGAATATCAGCATTTATCTTATTTTCTGTCGACTTACCCACGATTTGTGTCTTAGATAACCGACAGCGCTCTAACGAATTGAAAAGCTAAAAAGCTGTTGCGTTATTTATAACTTTTGTGAAAACGTCAGTATGTCTTTGGGGTGCCCTGAGCTGGGTGCTGATTACGCCGCTGGCCGCTGCGGCTGCCAGAGTTTCCCTTTCGGGGCGTGTGGCCTTGACCTCAGCAACGCCAATTGAAGATGCTCGCGTGACGGTTACTTTTCATGGCCACGAAATGGGCATTCATGAATATACGACTGAGCGCCGTCGGGTCACTCGGACTAATGAACAAGGCCAGTTTGAAGTGTTTGTGAAGGTGCCAGAAGATCGCTACATCTGGACCCATGCAACCGTTGAAGTGGCGGAAACAGAAACTAGCAAGTCAGCAATTGCGATCGCCCCCTGCATTATTGATGATCAGGGCGGCGGTTCCTGTCGTAAAGAGTTTCGGGTTAACCCACTGATTGAGCCCTGACCTCATGGGGCGATCAATTCTGCGCCTTCTGCTGCAGCCAGTTTTTGGCGGTGAAGCTGAATTTTTTAGCAAGCATCAGAACGCCTTAACAAGTGCAGAACCGTTTTAAATAGCAGTTGTAAATCATACAAAGGGTTCCAAAGTTCCTGATAGAGCAGGTCAAGCTCAACCACTGCTTCAAAATCTTTGATCGAAGAGCGGCCACTAACCTGCCATTGGCCAGTAATACCAGGCTTCACATCTAAGCGACGCCAGTGATGGTCTGTGTAGTGCATGACCTCATCGGAAGTCGGAGGACGAGTGCCCACAAGACTCATCTCGCCTTTCAACACGTTCCAGAATTGAGGAAATTCGTCTAGGCTAGTGCGTCTCAGAAACCGACCTACGCGAGTGATGCGCGGATCGTTTTCATTTTTGAACAACTGTCCCTGCACAGTGTTTTCAACCAGGGCCTTCAGCTTTTCGGCATTTTGCACCATTGAGCGAAACTTCCAGATGCGAAACTCTTTGCCGTGAAGGCCGTGCCGAGTTTGTGAATACAGGATGGGGCCAGGACTCTCTAACTTAATGGCGAGAGCGATTGGGACCATAATAACGGCCAGCAACATTAGTCCGACTAAGCTACCTAAGATATCTGTGGTGCGCTTGATGATACAAGACGCAGACGGATGCACGGACTTTGAAACAGGAACCACTGTAATAGGTTTAACGAGACACGGCACGGAAGATGACTTTGGCTCGACGACAGAGCTTGCTACGGCTCGCTCAACAAGAGCCGGCGCCGGTGTCGCCGGCTCGGAAGCAGAGTTTGCACTGGAAGCGATCGCCTCGGAGGTAGATGCAGTAGAATCCATGCCTTTCTAATAAGAAACGTATATGTCACTGAAATTTACGTATAAATGCTCAAGCACCCTGGATAAAAATTTAGCGGATTACCCTCAAATTCCTCAGCTTTGCAGATAGCATTCTCAGAAACTTTGCAAGAACTTTTTATTCAAATGAAGTCTTTGTAAAAAGATAGTCTTTGTATCGCAGAACACTATCTTGACTTTATGAACGCCCCGTTTCCTGAAATGCTTTAGGTTATACCATCAAACAATACTAAAAGTTTTAGTGAATTAGCCTGGTTTTATCTACTTTGATTTTGTGTCCCAAAGTGGCTGAAGCCCTTATAAAAAGGTCATTTAACTGTAAATATTGAAAGCTTATTGGTATTGCATTTTATTTTATGCTAATCAAATTCAAGTAGTTTATTGATGCGGTTTGGTAAGTCGCAAATGCCCTAGCGATGATTAGGATTTTTCACCAAAGTGCATCAATTGTCCCCGTTGGATGAGTTTTCAGGGAAATACAGGAATTCAGTTTTCCGAGGCGATCGCATCCGATACGGTCGCTGACGGGCAAGTAGTTGCTGTCAGTGAAGCGAGCCGTGGGCTCTCCCAAATCTTTTGATTCTCCTGAACTTGGAGCCGGTGAACCGAGAAAACAGACTGATTTGGCCCGGTTTATATGATGGCTATGTGCTGGCTGAATGGAGGCATGAGCCTGTTGCTGGACTATGCCGTACGCTGGCCTTGTATGTCCTTTGCATGTCAAATGTTTTGCATTCAATGTGTCGCAACGGAAAAATTTGGAGAATGAATTCCACTATGCTCAAACTGCCGGCGCTGTTTGATATGACCTTTGAGACGATGAGCCATGGATCTCGTTCAAATCCTGCTGGTGTTAAATTCATCTCCTCATTTAGTAACGCCAGTTTATGAGGTAGGCCGATGCAGTTTATGATGATGTCACCTTTACGCCCAGAACCTTACTGTTATGCAGTTTCAGCATCTTCAGGCCCGGCTCAAAAACCTGTGGCGATCGTCCGACGAGATGGACGTTAGCGATTGTCATGTCTTGATTGTGCCGTCTTTGAGTCTCGATCAGTCGGAGCTGCAAAAAATTGAAGGGGTTCACTACTATGAAGAGCGGCTGCTGTTTTCCCTGGCTCGTTTACGCAATCCCAATGCTCGGCTGATTTACGTTACCTCACTGCCTCTGCATCCCAGCATTGTTGATTATTATCTGGAACTGCTGCCGGGAATTCCCAGTTCCCATGCCCGCGCTCGCCTAGATTTATTTGCGACCTACGATACTTCGCAAAAGCCGCTGACTCAAAAGCTGCTGGAGCGTCCCCGACTGCTGGAAAAAATTCGCCGCTGTCTCAACCGTGATCGCGCTTATATCGTGTGTTTTAATGCGACTCCTTTAGAACGTGAGCTGGCGCTTAAACTAGAAGTCCCGCTGCTGGCGCTAGATCCTGACTTACTGTATTGGGGGACTAAGGGCGGCAGCCGCCAGATTTTCCGTGAATGTGGAGTGCCCCATCCTGACGGCAGCGCTCTGGTGCAAAATACTGCTGATTTGGCAGCGGTTACGGCTGAGCTTTGGGAGCGTCAGCCCCACCTCCAACGCATCGTTATTAAGCTGAATGAGGGCTTTTCAGGCGAAGGGAATGCGCTGCTGGATTTGACGGCTCTGACAGCGGTTGCCCCCTCTAACGCTACCCATGCTGAGCGGGTCACGCAAGTTCAACAAGCCTTTAGCAAATTACGATTTCAGTGCGAAACGGAAACCTGGGAGCATTTTGAGCAAAGAATCCACGAACTGGGGGCGATCGCCGAAGCTTTTGTTGAGGGTGAACTCAAACGCTCTCCTAGCGTACAGGGACAGATCAATCCCCTCGGGGAAGTTAAGATGCTCTCTACTCACGATCAGGTTTTGGGGGGCCCTGACGGTCAAATCTTTTTGGGCTGTTCGTTTCCCGCTGATGAAGAATATCGCCTGCGGATTCAGGAGATGGGAGAAGCTGTGGGTAAAAACCTGGCTCAAAAAGGAGCGCTTGAAAGGTTCGGCGTGGATTTCATTGCAGTTCACACTCCCGATCAGACGCCCAATTGGGAGTTGCAGGCGATCGAAATTAATTTACGAAAAGGCGGTACTACTCATCCTTTTATGGCGCTGGAACTGCTGACCAACGGACACTATCGCCCCGAAGACGGCTTGTTTTACACTCGGCAGGGACAGGCCAAATTTTACCGGGCCTCCGACAATCTACAAAAGCCGGCCTATCGAGGCCTTCTGGCTAGCGACCTGATGGATATTATTGTCAGCGATCGCCTACATTTCAACAGTATCGAGGGCGTCGGCGCCGCCTTTCATCTGATGGGATGCCTGTCAGAATATGGCAAACTGGGCCTGACCAGTATCGGCAATTCCCCCGAACAGGCTGAAGAGATTTACGATAAAGTCGTCGATTCCCTTGACAGGGCTACGTAGGAGTGGGGAATGGAGAATTAGGCAATAGAAGTTTATCTCGGCCTAACTTTACTTACCCTACTCACTCTGACACCTTGGACGGGGGCGCGGCTGTTTGCCCCAACGCCCAGCTACCCAAACGCTCTACCCAGGCATCCACATTCTTCACCTCAAGATTTCCCGAACCCGATAAATTGGGCGATTTTGGGACTCGTGATAGGTTCTCATCAATAATTCCGCCAGCAGACCAAAGCACAATAGCTGAATACCGGCTAGCAGCAGGACGATCGCTAAAATCAGCAGCGGGCGATCGCCGATTGACTGTCCCATCGCCAGCTTTAGAAATGTCAGATAGCCGCCCAAAAGAACGCCTGCAACAATCGATAGCAGCCCCATTAGACCAAACACATACATGGGTTTGGTGAGAAAACGCTTCATAAAATAAACCGTCAGCAAATCCATCACCACGCGAAAAGTGCGTCCCAAACCATATTTGCTGGTGCCAAACTGCCGCGCATAGTGATTAACGGGAACTTCTGTGATGCGGGCCCCTTCGATAAAGGCGAGGGCCGGCAAAAAGCGGTGCAATTCGCCATAAAGATTCATATCCCGCACTAGCTCAGCGCGATAGGCCTTGAGAGAGCAGCCGTAGTCGTGGATTGAAACACCAGTCACTCGACCAATAATCCAGTTAGCAATTTTGGAAGGTAGTAGCCGAGTTAATTGGTCGTCCTGTCGATGCTTGCGCCAGCCACTCACCAGGTCATAGCCTTCATCAAGCTTCCCCATCAACATGGGAATATCGGCCGGATCATTTTGCAAATCCCCGTCCAATGTGATGATGACGCCGCCGCGAGCATAGTCGAATCCCGCAGCCATGGCAGCTGTTTGACCGTAGTTGCGCCTCAACAATAAGGCCGTCAGGCGGGCATCTTGGGCCGCAAGTTGTCGCAGTAAATCAGTGGACCCATCTATAGAACCATCGTCTACACAAATGATTTCATAGCTGTAATTGAGTGGCTCCATGACTTTAGTAATCACCTGCAAGAGTTTCGGAATACTTTCATATTCGTTATGGATAGGAATTACTAAAGACAGATCCAAAGCGTCTTCCTGGGAAAGTGCTCTCAGAGTTTTTGGATCAAGCATTGTCGCCATGGAACCACCCGTTTAATAAAACTAGTTGTAGCTAATTAGTGTAGATGACCGTTGCCTTTAATCAGGATCTGACGGCAAAAACTGTCTTTCGCCCAGCATCCAGCGACGCTGTAAGGTAAAACAGGGTTCTAAATGTCAGGCCCTGGCATTGAATACTGTCTGGTTATGGATCGGTCAATGTCCTTCAGGGCAACTGTTGCTGATAGTCAGCAAAATATATGACAGCGATCGCTCTTCTTATAGGCCAATCACCTATCCATATTTCAAACTAAAAAGTACAGTTTCAAAAGCAAGACTAGCAGATTCCATGATGTGCGGTGTTGTTAGCAGATAGGACGCTTCAGCCGATATCAGTTTTGTGAATCGCTCAGCAATTAGATCAAGAACTCAGTAAAATTTCGGGCTGTCTGATCACATTGCTAATCTGATATTCTGCGGAAGCCGGAGCCCTCAATCATGTGTGAAATTGATGTAAAGAGAAACACACAGTATATTGAGTCCACCCAGAGATTTCACATGAAGAGTGTTAATTTCTCATAAGTGACTTAATCAAGACATAACGGTTTTTCTCCTGATTTACTTGTGCATGTCTACCGAATTTAGTTGAGCTCTGACTTTGGGAAAATAATTCTGACTGCATGAGAGATGGCGTCAGCAGAGTCTACAGGTAGCTGATCACTAATCAGGAAAGCAATTTTTACTTTTAAGCATTTCACTGCTGAATAAGGTAAATGTCCTATGCGAAGCGAAAAACTTCAGGGCTTCTTACCTAGCTGATTGCGAGAATGCTGTGCTTACTTTTACTAAGCATTACTAAAGCCTTCCATTAAAGCGGTTTTTTCCCAAGCGAAATCATTTATTTATAAGCTGAAATTAGCTTCAGAAAAAATCCATGAAATTTAGTTTAGCGACTGCGATCGCCGCTTCAGCTGCGTTCTTAATTGTGCTGCCTGGTCATGCAGCTACTTTTTTTAGCCTGAACCAAAACGTTGTTCAGCTCAATACTGGAACGCCAGAATCCGAGTTGCGATCGGGCAATGCGGTGAAGATTAACCTCGGAGACACCAGAGTTTATGCAGATTGTATAGGCATAAATCAGGTCTCCAGCAATAATCAAGATTCCATTGTGACCAGTTTCACCACCGGCGCGCGAACTCGGACTCAAAGCTGCGAGACTTCTAGCATTGACGCTCGCGGACTCGGACTGCTTTACGACGAGGGCTCTGATAATCTCTATGACGTTTTTACTGCTGATGGCAGCTCTCAAGGGCCTAATACTTTTGGCGCGGCCACTGAGAGTAGTGGTTGGTTGTCGGGATATGGCAGTGGTGGTCCGATAGCCAGCGTCTTACTCAAGCTCAATCCTGATAATAGGGGCGTTGAAGCAGGCACTTCTATTCGCGATGGGCTCAGTAACGGTCGCACCAATACCGTTCGACCAACGGATTTGGATCTTGTCAACGACGAGGTGATCTTTTTAGGCAACTCATTCTTTAGGCCTTTGGACACGGATAGTAATCCCTTCAACAGTAATGCCCGTACATCGGTCGAGAGCAGTCCGTTTGACCATCATGTTGTGCTGACATCAGATTTGTCAGCGGCCACCAGCACTGAAGCCAACGGCTGGAATGGCTTAACGGCATTCACTCCGCTGAGAGTAGAGGTGGATAAACCTGACGAGGACGAGGATGATATGGCCAATGTTGACGATGAAGACGATAAGGACGAGAACGAGATGGACGATAGCGACGACAGCGATGAGACTGGCGGAGATGATGGCGACGACAATGATGATATGGCGGATGCCGGCGTCGCGATCGACAATAATTCTTTCGATGATCTTGGTGATGGCGACATTGCCGATGGAAACGAGGAAGGTGAAGAGTCTGAGCCAGTTTCTGAGCCAGGTTTAGTGGCTGGCCTAATGGTCGCTCTGAGCGGAGCGACTTGCCGCAAGCGTCTTATTTATCAACGTAGTGTCTTAAAGCAGTTGCTTTAGCTGTTATTTATTCCCGAAAGCTATCGCTAGCCCATAGCTTTCGGGATTTGTCATGGGTTTAGGGAGACTGTATGGAATTTTGTGTAAGCCGATTTGAGTTCAAACTTTGAAGCGTTCTGGAAACAGAATAGAAAGTGTGACAGAACAACTCTCCAGTTTTTGATGGGTCGATTCCATCGCTTTGAAATATTGTTCATCGTCAGATATATCAGTTTGAAAACGGACTCTTCATCGGGGAACACGGCCTTGGTCTTAATCACTTTGCGCAATAAACGGTTGACGGACTCAATGGCGTTGGTGGTGTAGATGACGCGGCGGATTTCCATCGGATAGACGAAAATCGGGATGATGTTTTCCCAGTGGCGCAGCCAGATTTGGCTCACGGCGGGATAGTGTTCATCCCACTTGGCAGCGTCCTCCAAACCGCTGAGTTGTCGATGGTGCCTGGGCACCCAGACGGGTTCGAAGGTGCCTTGACTGCCCTCTGGACAGGCCAGCGCCAACGTGGGGAGCTAGCTCTAACTTTCCCTGCTCGGCCTGTACGGTCTTGCACGAGTGGCCATTGCGACTGTTTTGCGGCAACGCATGATGGAGCATCGCTAGGGTTGAGGTGGTGGTGAGTTCTCCGGCTAACGCCCGTTCGAGTTTGGTGAGCTGCTTGAGTAAGCCGGACTCTCCGAGGCTCTCTTCTGGGCTTTAACAGTCGCCAACAGATCATCCAGCAGCTCATCAGCACGGTTCAATTCTTGGTTTTTCCTGGGCATGATGCGGTCTCCTGAGTTATCGGGATTTTAGACTGCTTACACAAAATTCTGTACAGTCTCCCCCTCTCCCTGACTGAACCAACTCCAAGGAAACCCAGCATCCATATCAATCCGACTCATATATCCGAGATCGCTCCAACATAATGCCTTGAAGGAGCTCGCTTACAGCGCTTCTTTATGCAGGGATTCGGTAGTACGATCGCCTCTCCCCAACCGAACTACCTCACGCATCCACAGAGGCAGTTGGCGAGATCGCATTAACTATAAGATTTATGGGCGACATTGCTAAACCTAGTTGCAGTCAAGACGATTGCGATAGAGCGTCACAATCTTATCGACCACCTGGTCAATCGTAAGGTCATCGGTAAAGAGTTCAACTGCATCCTCGGCCTTGCGGAGAGGGGCAACGCTGCGGGTGCTGTCTTTGCGATCGCGCTCATCAATAGCTTGCTCAAGGGTAGCGATATTGACGGGGGGATGATTGTGCGCGGCCAAATCGCGTTGACGACGGCGGGCTCGCTCTTGGACTGAAGCGGTGAGAAAAACTTTCAGCTCAGCTTCTGGAAACACATGGGTGCCAATATCACGACCTTCCATGACCACGCCCCCTTCAGCGCCATAGGCTTGCTGCAGTCGCAGCAGCTTTTCCCGCACTGCCGGCTGTGCGGCTACGGCGGAAACATTGCTCGTTACTTCCGGGCTGCGAATGTTTTGGGTTACTTCCTGGTCATTGACCCAAACCCGAGTTAAGCCCACTGCCTCTGAGTCCACAGGTGGCTCAGTGGCTAAGCGAATATGGCAATCGCCCAAAACTTCGGCTGTGGCAACTTCATCCGTTGGGGCAATGCCGGCCTCCAGCACTTGCCAGGTTACGGCGCGATACATGGCACCACTGTCTAAATACATGAGATTGAGCTGGTCAGCCACCAAGCGAGCGACAGTCGATTTGCCGGCTCCGGCGGGGCCATCAATCGCCACAATCGATTGTCGCGATCGCAACATCACATTATCAATTAGGCGAGTTTTACCCAAATAGGCCGCGATCGCAAGTAGTCCCACTATTTTTACCTGTTCTAACGGTTGCAAAGTTGTTGGATGTACAAGTTCGATATATTGCGGCTGCACCACCGCTACGGATGCCAAGGTTTTTCGGACACGGTCAATTAAGACTTGCTGTCGGCGTTCTCCCTGAACGAAAGCCGTTTTGGCGGCTTGTAGGGCTTGATAAAGCACCGCCGCCTGCTCTCGCTCTTGGGCTGACAGATAGCGATTGCGAGAACTGTACGCCAGGCCGTTAGACTCTCGCACAATAGGACAGCTAACGACATCGACAGACCAGTTCAAATCCGTCGCCATCTGCTGAATGATAGCTAACTGCTGGGCATCTTTGCGACCAAAGTAAGCGCGGTCTGGTGCAATCAAGTTAAACAGTTTGGCGACTACGGTGGTCACACCAGCAAAGTGGGTAGGACGATAAGCGCCACATAGCTGTTTGGTCAGACTCTTGACCGGTATAACCTGAGTCAGTTCAGCAGCGCTGGCCTGGGCCTCACCATAGAGGAGCTGAGGCCGCGGACAAAATACGGCATCAACCGCTGCCGCCTCGCACTTTGCCAAATCTTGATCGAGGGGACGCGGATAAGCTGCCAAGTCCTCCTGCGGGGCAAACTGCAGCGGATTGACAAAAATACTTACGACCACCCGGTCATTTTCTTGTCTCGCCTGGTGAATCAGGCTCATGTGACCGGGATGGAGCGCTCCCATAGTTGGCACCAGCCCGATTGAAGCGATACGGGGATAATCGCCCTCGGCGATAGGCTGTCGCCAAATGGACAAACAAGTCCGCAATCCTTCTATTGTTTTCAGGACTTTCACCAGTTTCACCTTGAATAAATTGACTTTCCCCTCCACACTCGGGCGGCCTCCATTGGCAGAGTCCCGTTATGGCTATCTTTTAGATGCTCTCTGATTTGGCTGTGTCAGCTTGGTCGCGATCGCATCGTTTGCTTTTGCTGAGCTCTAGCTCCAGGCTGACGCATCAGCCCTCGTCCGCCAATTCTGGAAGGGGCTCGGATGCAACTGCGGATGTTCTACATCCCGGTCACTACCAACGATATTTTTGTGATCAGCAGTGCAACAGAGTGCGATCGCTCCCCGTTTTTTCAGTTACCGCTACGGCCAAATTTAGCCGGCAACATGGGCTTACATTGGCCTAAAAATACACACCGCATCAGACCCGCCAGAAACTCAGCAAAAAACTTCCTTCCTTTAAGTTTGCAAGATTTGTAGCCTGCTCCAGGAAAAAATACTAAGCATTTTTTCCTGGCCTAAAGCCATCTGTGGGTGGCATTAGCAGCCGCAGATAAGCAGAATGCATATATTGGCTTAACAGCAGTCGAATAAATATTGATCACCCTGTTGACACGCGCCGCCTCTGCCCTTTTGTCGGCCATCCGCAGGCGAGTGCCTTTTATTTTTATAAGTTATTGTGTGAGCTGCTCACTTGTGGCCAGGATGCCCGTGTCCCGAGAAAATTTGTGAATACTGGAAGCTCACTTGGCAAAGCAACATAATTTCTGTAAGTTGATCATCGCAAATTTTTAATTGTCTCTGTTATGAATACGCCGCTGTTAGTCTCAGTACCGTCATCGTTTTTCGAGGCCGCTCTGCTGCGCCCGGCTGATTTTGAGAGCAGGCGCGGTCGTGCCGACTTTCAAAGCATTCTGGCTGGAATTGATAACTCGCTATCAGCACCATCGTCGGTGAGTCCTCAGATTGCTGCAACATAATGCCTCCCGGCATATTTTGAATCCCAAAGACGCGAAACCAGTGGTTACATAAATTCAAATCAAGGTTTTCTGGAAACCTCTAGAGATAGATTGAAGGGCGTGCCGACACGGTGAACTATGATTTTGCGACTTTTGGTGATTTCTAGCGGTGTAGCGATCGCGTCTGGAATGCTGTGGAACGATGGAGCTCAGGCGAGCTTATCCCCTGCCGCCACTGTTTCCACAGCTACGCCTTTACCAGAGACGTTGGCTCAGGTTGATCCGGGGCAAGATCGATTTCCTACTGAGCCCCAGTTGCCAGTGCCGCTGCCAGAAGACGAGACTGAGCCACCGTCAACCGTACCAGAGCAGCCCTTGCCACCCGCAGCAGAAACTCCTTTTAGCGTGACCCGGATCAATGTTGTTGGCAGCACTTTATTTGATGAAGCGACTTTGGCAGCGATCGTGGCGCCATACGAAAATCGCGAAACCACCCTGGCCGAACTGCAGCAGGCTGCTGATGAAATTACCCAGCTTTACCTCAATGACGGTTACATCACTTCTCGCGCTGTCATTAGTACCCAAACCATCGTCGATGGCGTCGTTCAAATTGATGTCATTGAGGGTGAGCTCGAAGAAATTACTGTACAGGGCACTGACCGACTCGTCGATTATGTGCGGGTGCGGATAGCCCAGGCGGGCACTCGCCCTCTGAATCAAGCCAATTTGGAAGACCAACTGCGACTGCTGCGGGTTGATCCCATGTTTGACAGCGTAGAAGCAAGCCTGCGGGCGGGCAGCGATGTGGGCAAAAGTCGACTGATTGTCCGAGTGACGGAAGCTGACACCATTGGCGGCTCTATTGTTAGCGACAATAACTCGCCGCCCTCCGTCGGCGATGTGCGCATTGGCGGCAGCCTGCAATTTCGCAATTTAGCGGGGTTGGGCGACACCCTGTTTGGGGCGGCGACGTGGACAACTACAGCCGGCTCTAAAGTATATGAGTTGGGCTATCGTGTGCCCATCAGTCCGACTAACGGCACTCTGCTACTGCGAGCTACGCCCAATGAATTTGAAATTACTGATGCCAGTCAGCCGACTTTTGACCTGGGCACCGAAGGGTCGACCGATATTTACGAAGTCAGCGTCCGTCAACCGCTCATCCGGACTCCCCGTGAAGAATTAGCGTTGTCTTTGGGATATCGCTATCGTGAAGGTTCGACTCTAATCTCCGGCATTATCACCGATGCGAGTACCACCAATGTGGTCAGCTTTGGGCAAGATTATGTGCGCCGCGATATCAATGGCGCTTGGGCGTTTCAGTCGCAGTTCCGACTCGGAGAAGAAAACACGGATGAAACCGCGATCACGGACAGCAGCTCAGAGGGCTTCTTTAGCTGGAGTGGACAGGCTCAACGGGTGCAGCGATTGAGTGCTGACAATCTCCTGCTCGTGCAGACCAGCATCCAGTTGACTCCGGACTCCCTCCCTGGGTCAGAGAAATTCTTTGCCGGAGGTGGACTATCGGTGCGAGGCTATGACCAAAATCAGCGCTTTGGCGACAATGGCTTCCGATTTGCTATCGAAGATCAGATCGTGATTACTCGCAATGAAGCTGGGGTAGCGTTCTTCCAAATCGCTCCTTTCTTAGAGGGAGCTTATGTTTGGAATGATGACGACAGCATTGACGTGACAGACAACAATTTTTTGTTGGGAGCAGGAGTTGGCTTCCTATTAAATGTCGCCGAAGGATTAAATGCCCGAGCTGATCTGGCCTATCCGCTGATTGATATTGCCGAACTCAGTACTGACGATCCCCTGGGTTTGCGATTTTATTTTAATTTGGGCTATCGATTCTAAACGACTGAATGCCAAGGGAACTGGAGAGAGCGATCGCCCTACTTGTCGCTAGTTCCCTTGGCGTTAAGCGTTAGTCCGCGTTGGTCGCCATCAATGGGCTACAGGACCCCTACACTCGCGAGTCCGAGAATTGCGCCTGCACCCAAAAGGTGCCCAAAGCTAGCGGCACCAATCACCATTGGCAGACTGAAGCCACCGAAAAGCTTGGAGAAAGGCATCGCTGGACCTTCACTTTGATATTTGACAGTGAATTTAGCGATCGCAACCGCGATAATGTTGCAAATAATCATCACAAAGGCAACCTTAGGGCTCCACTCAAACGCCGGAGGAGCTGCTGCTAGCAAAGAAAAATAAGTCAACTTTTATTTCCTCAAATCATTACCGATAGGGCGAGGGCAGCGCTGCTTCATTGATCGTGCCAACTAATTGGCAAGCGCGCGATATACAGCTTTAACCTACATCAAGATCTTTGATGACCGGTAAAGCTGAATCACGTAGTTGTTACAAAAATTTGTAAACAAGTGTTGATGACGATACATGGTGCCGGCCTGCAGAATTGCTGGGGAGCAAGCGACCGAGTCTGGTTCTAGACCGTTAAGGTAAAAACGGACTGCTAAAACTGTTTGAGTCATAAACCATATGGAACGTGGACTACTCTGGCTACCGTTATTAGGCGTATTTGTTTGGCTGGCTGGGGCTGGTTGGCACGAGTATCAAAAGCTAGAAGCCTATAAGCGGTGGGCGACAGAGTTTGAGCGGACTAAATATGATATCTACGCGGCCTTAGGTCAGGTGGACGATCGCTTGGTGTGGGGCCAACCTACCCGACAGGGTCCCACCCAATTGCAAGCAGTGGCCTTGTCGGCCATCAATGGCGTTCGACTCTGGCAAGCTGCCTCTGCAGCCGCATCGACTGAAGTCCCGAAGGGCTGCAAAGTGGCTTTAGTCTTAGATTTAGCTGGTGGTGATTGTCGGTGGATTCCCTTTACGGATGATGAGTTGGCGATTGCTTGGCAAAAGCAGTTGCAGACCCTGCGAGAGTCGTTACAATCAACTCCACAGCCTTGAAATCGGCACTTTAATTGGCGCTCAACTCCGAGCGTGTCTGGTTTCTCCATTTTTGTTTGCGGCTATTGCAATCGTCCATGACTCCACTAGTTACGCCCTCTGCTGAAGAACTTTCTGAACGCCGTCGCAGCCTTAGGAAACAGCGCCGTGTGCGTAATTTACAGAATATTTGGCGAGTGCTAGCCATCTCTGGACTGGCTGCTGGTGCTTTTTGGCTGATACGCAATCCGTTTTGGCTACTCTTGCACCATCCTGATCAGGTCGTGATTGACGGTAATAAAATGTTGACTGACGCTAGCATTCACGAATTGCTAGCGCTGGAATATCCCCAACGCATCTTTGATATTGAGCCAGAGGCTTTGATCGAGCGATTGAGTACGCAGGCTCCGATTGATCAGGTTTGGGTGAGTCGTCAGCTCTTTCCGCCTCGGATGGCGGTGGTGGTGCAAGAACGACTGCCCGTTGCCGTCACTATCCCTTCACGCCCCGGTGCGACTGCAGGCGAGCCCGCTCCCACGAGTCATCCTGGTTTAATTGATGACACCGGGCAGTGGATGGCCCAATCTGACGTTGGGGGCCTTAATCATGACTTTGCGGTGCCCAAACTGCAGGTTCGCGGTTTCCATCAGCGCTATCAGCGTCAATGGCCGTCCCTTTATCAAGCTCTGCAGACGAGCTCCGTCAATATTCACGAAGTTGATTGGCGATCGCCGAACAATTTAATTCTGCACACTGAAATTGGAGAAATTCACTGTGGAGTTTATGAGCCCCAGAGATTGCTTGAGCAACTAGCACTTTTGCCACAATTGCGCTCACTGACCAATGACCCAAAGGCACCAGCAGTGGATTATGTCGATCTGACTAATCCTCAGGTCCCGTCTGTGAAATTATCTCAACACCAACAACCGACAGCGGATTCACCTTAAAAAAACATGAAATCCCTATTGCCCTGCTGAAATTTAGACATTCTTATAGCTGCTTTTCAGCTTGGTTTGAGTCAGCCGCGATTGTCTTCATAGAATCGATACAAGTAGCTTTCAAACCAGTAATTTCAGGCATTCTGCAGTTTGTTTGGTTTTTCCACCGAAGTACTTTATAGTTGTCTAAATCCTATGGGGTGTTGCTTGCTCGAAATCATCGTTTTGCGTGGGGTTAGAGACTGGTGCCTTCTGGTTCAGCGCTGATTGATTTTGATGATAGCCACTTCATAAAAGATGGTGCTCATGTTCCAGTTGAGGATGATGGCCGATTGATGGTAGAAGATTTCCATAATTCTCTGCTTGAGTCCTCTCTTGCTTCTGACAATGGCAGTGAAAACCCCAGACTAGCTCCTGGAGAAATGCTCCTAAACGGTGAGACTGTGCCCAGTAATATCGCAAAAATCAAAGTTATTGGTGTTGGCGGCGGCGGTTGTAATGCTGTTAACCGTATGATTGACAGTGGTCTCTCTGGAATTGAATTCTGGACCGTCAATACCGATGCCCAAGCGTTACTCAACACCGCTACAGAAAATCGCCTGCAAATTGGGCAAAAGTTAACTCGAGGTTTGGGTGCTGGCGGCAATCCAGCCATCGGGCAGAAAGCGGCTGAAGAATCTCGCGATGAGATTGCCGCCTCCCTGGAAGAATCTGACCTCGTCTTTATCACGGCTGGCATGGGTGGTGGCACGGGCACGGGTGCTGCTCCGGTGGTGGCGGAAGTAGCCAAGGAGTCTGGAGCGCTGACGGTGGGCGTGGTAACCCGACCATTCACGTTTGAGGGGCGGCGTCGTACAGGTCAGGCGGATGAAGGCATCGAGGCTCTGCAGAGCCGGGTCGATACGCTAATTGTTATCCCTAATGATCGCTTGTTGTCCGTGATTTCTGAGCAGACGCCTGTTCAGGAAGCTTTTCAATCGGCTGATGACGTTTTGCGCCAGGGTGTTCAGGGCATTTCCGATATCATTATGATTCCTGGCTTAGTCAATGTGGACTTTGCTGATGTGCGGGCCGTTATGGCTGATGCCGGTTCCGCGCTCATGGGTATCGGCTTGGGCTCTGGCAAGTCGAGAGCTCGTGAAGCTGCGATCGCCGCTATTTCTTCCCCCTTGCTTGAATCATCTATTGATGGCGCTTCCGGCTCAGTGTTTAACATTACAGGCGGTACGGATCTCACCCTGCATGAAGTTAATGCTGCTGCTGAAATCATCTATGAAGCAGTCGATCCCAACGCCAATATCATTTTTGGTGCGGTGATTGATGAGCGCATGCAGGGAGAGGTGAAGATTACCGTGATTGCGACTGGCTTTAATCTGGAATCCTCTCACAGCGGGCAGCTTGAAAATTCTCGCATTACACCGCTCAAGCGTAATAACTTTAATGCCGTTTCATCGCAGACACCAGAAACCGGTGGCAGCGGCGTTGGTGGACTGGATATTCCGGAATTTTTGCAAAAGCGGCGCCCCAACCGCTAATTGACTTCCTTTATGAGGATGATTTATCGGCCTTTTCCGGTTGGATGAGGTCGATTTGTTTTGACTTTGATGATTGATCAAGGAGCCTATTTGTGGCGAATTCGCTGACTCCCCCAGTGGCTTTGACAATTGCCGGCTCGGATAGCGGCGGCGGCGCTGGGATTCAGGCTGATCTACGCACTTTTGCGTTTCATCGCGTGCACGGCACTAGCGCCCTGACCTGCATCACTGCTCAAAATACCTGCGGTGTCACCCGCGTAGAGGCCCTCTCACCGGAGGTTGTGGTTGCCCAAATCGACGCTGTGGTTGAGGATATTGGCGTACAGAGCGCCAAGCTCGGCATGCTGCTCAATAGCGAAATTATGATAGCCATTGCTGAGGCGATCGCGCGTATTGCAGTGCCTGCCTGGGTGGTTGACCCAGTGATGGTCTCTCGTACCGGTGCCCAACTGATTGACGATCAGGCGATCGCCATCCTCAAAACCCATCTAGTCCCCCAAGCCACTGTGCTTACCCCCAACCGCTATGAGGCGCAAATTCTCAGTGGCCAAGCTATTCACACCCTAGCTGACATGCAAGCGGCAGCAAAGACAATTTTTGATTTGGGGCCGCAGGCGGTACTCGTCAAAGGCGGCGGCATGACCGGAGAACTGCGGGGCATTGATGTTTGGTATGACGGCCAGCAGTCGCTCACGCTGACGACACAAACCATAGATACTGACGACACTCACGGCACTGGGTGTACATTGTCCGCGGCGATCGCTGCTAACTTGGCTTTGGGTAGAGCTCCGCTCACCGCTGTTCGCGACGCCAAAGATTACGTTACCCAAGCCCTGAAACATTCCCTGCGCATTGGCCGAGGCCAAGGACCCGTCGGACATTTCTTCCCACTACTAGAACAGGGTGGTATGGGAATGATTGAGTGACGGGGCTTTGGAGTCATGGAGCGGATGAGGTCGCGGGTGATCAAGAGCTGAGAATTAACAACCAAGCACTATTCCACATTCCGCGCTTTACGCTCTGCATTAATAATCCAGTTCTTCTTCGTACTCAGTCACTTTCTTCTTCTGAGGAATGTTGACTGGAGGCGCGTTGTAGGGCTCAGGCTCGTCGTCCGTCCAAATATCTTCAGTGACTTCTTTAACGTCGGCTTCATAGCTGACTGGAGCAGGATTCGCGGGTTGGGCCGGCCAGTTGTCTTCTTCTAAAGGGGCTTCACGATAGGCCATCTCAGCTTGCCGTTGAGGCATCGGTTCTGCTGAAATGGGTTCAGGCTCTCCCCAGTCATCCTCAGTCCAGCGCTCTTCCATCATCGGTTGGCGCGTCTGCTGCAGCGGCTCAACGGGCGTTTGAATCCCAGACGGTAACTGATTAGCGGTGGAAACCGGCATGATATATTCGCTGTCGTCATCGCGCTCCCAAGGCGCACGACCAATGCCCAATCGCTCTAGGATGCCAACGCTGAGCTGTACCAGCTTTTCCTCTGCGCCTTCGAACACAATCAACCGATCCGGGCCGCTACTGACAATCTCATCCACCGGTAGCTCATAGGTGCTGATTACCTGGTCGGGAATTTTTGGCAAGCCAAAAGAGGCAATAATGATTGACTCAAGTTTGCCGGTGACAACATCAAACTTAAGGTCACGCAGACGACCCAGCAGTTCACCCGACTCGGTGATGACTTCGGAATTGAGCATGATGCTGTAAGGAGCCATGTTCAGATCGTCTTCAATGACGTCGTCATCATCAACTAAAATCACGTCCCCTACTTGGCGAATGCTGCTGAGCTGCATTATGTGCTCAGTCCCAGACATCACCCCCGGCAGCAGTTGTTCACGCAGTCCTACTGCAACCACTTCACAGCGATCGACATCGACCCATAGCTGGCTGACAAATCCTAAGCTTTTCCCTGCCGTTCGTGTCACAACTTGCGTGCCTAAAAAATCGGAGCGTTGACGAAACTGGTCATAGGATGAGGTCATAGCCGGAGCCTAGTGAAAACTTAAAGTCAGCGAGCGAACCGCAGGGCTTTAATCAACGATTTTACAGGAGGATTCCGATCTTAACAGATCTACATGGAGGCACTCTGAGCCTCTAGGTTGATGCCGAGCACCTGCGTGTAGGCTCCTCGCGCTTGGGTAACGCCAATAGTCCGCTGGGCGGCTTCAATCATGGGGCGGCGCAGACTCACCACGATAAACTGTGCCTGCTGTGCCTGCTGTTTAATCATTTTAGAAAGTCGCTCGACATTCGCGCCGTCCAGGAACATATCTACCTCGTCAAAGGCATAAAACGGCGACGGACGATAGCGCTGCAGCGCAAAGATAAAGCTGAGGGCCGTTAAGGACTTTTCGCCCCCGGACATGGAAGCTAGTCGCCGCACTGGCTTGCCTTTGGGATGTGCCACTAGATTGAGGCCGCCGTTAAATGGATTTTGGGGATCATCAAGCTGCAGGTAGCCGTCCCCGTCTGAGAGCTGGGCAAAAATTTCACTGAAGTTTTCATTGACGGCATCAAAGGCCTCTCGAAAGGCTTGCTGCCGCAGGGTAGTGAAGTTTTCAATGCGCAGCAGCAGCTCAGTCCGTTCCTCTTGCAGAGTAGTGAGTTTTTGGGAGAGTTCTTCCAGGCGCTCTTGGGTTTGGTTGTATTCTTCCAGCGCCAGCATATTGACCGGCTCCAGGGCTTCGAGACGGCGCTGTAGGGAGCGAATCTGTTTCTTGATTGCCTCTAAGTCAATGTCTTCAGGAATTTCAGGGAGCGGTTCGGGCAGGTCGGCGGTTTGGGCCTGCAGCTCAGTTTCTAAACCAGCAAGCTGCTGCTGGCGTTCTTTGCGGGTTTCGAGGCGTTTTTCGCGCTGCCATTCGAGCTGCTGCTGTTGAGTCTGCTGCTCGCGATATTGCCCTTCGATGCGATCCCGATTGCCCTTTTCCTCAGCCAGTTGGGCGTCGAGCGCACCTAACTTCTGGCGCAGCTTTTGCATGGCCGTGTTGCGCTCGGTTTGCTGAGCAGTCAGGGCGAGGCGCTGCTGCTCTTGTTGGGTCTGCTGCTGCTGATAGTCGGTAATTTGGGTCTGCTGCTGCTGAATCACGATTTGGGTTCGTTCCTGCTGCGATTGGAAGTCCCGCAGGCGGTTTTCGGCAGCCTGCAGCCGGGCTTGGCGATCGCTCAACTGCTGCTCTAGGGCCTGAACAGCGGCCTGTGCCTGCTGCCATTCACTGTGGGTTTGGGACTGCTCTAGATCGGCAAGAGCCACGCGCTGGGCTTCCAGCTCGGCTTCTTGCTCCGGCAGTTGCGCCGCCAATTCCACTAGGCGGCTCTGAGCGGTTGTGAGCTCTTGCTGGTATTGGGCAAGGCGGCTTTCTCCTTGAGCGCGCTGCTGCTGGAGCTGCCGCAGTTGCTTCTGAGCCTGCTCGGTTTGCAGTTCTTGCTCGCGGTGCTGTTGACGCGCCTCTGATAAGGCATCACCAGCGGCTTTAATGGCGGCAGTCGCGGCGGCCAGGCGCTGCTCACAGCGGCCCAGAATCTGGTCAATCTCAGCAAGCCGATCGCGTAGGGCGATCGCTTCCTCCGATTCTCCCGCTTCGACGGTACCGAAATGTAACCGGCCTCGCTGCTTGTTCAGGCTGCCCCCAGTCATCGCGCCGCTAGTTTCCAGCAGTTCGCCGTCAAGGGTGACCATGCGCTGCTGCCCCAGCTGGCGGCGGGCGTCTGCCAGGGTCTCAAAAACTGCGGTGCTGCCAAAAACAAACTCAAACACTTTGCGATAGAGCTCGTCGCAGTCAATCAGGTCAACAGCGTAATTCACCAGGCCATCAGGACGCTTCCACTCAGGAATGCGATTGATTTTGGGCACGCGAATGGCATTTAGCGGCAAAAAAGTAGCGCGACCGGCTCGCCGCTGCTTAAGCAGGGCAATGCCCTCAGACGCCACCTGATCGGTTTCGACCACCAGATATCCCAGCCGTCCCCCCGCCGCAATTTCTAGCGCCAGTTGAAAGCGCGGATCGACTCGTCCCAGTTGTGCCACCAGGCCGCAAATTCCTGGCAGGCCGCTGTCGATCAGAATTTGGGTTGCCTGAGTGCCCTGACTTTCCTGCATCGCTTGGGTTTGCGCTTCCAGCTTGTCAAGTTCTCGCTGCTTTTGTCGCTGCTCTTGTAGCAGCCGCTGCTGAGTTTCTTGCTGGATTTGCCGTTCTTGTTCGGCATCGGCAACGGCTTGGGCCAGTCGCTGAATTTCGGTTTCAGAGCTGTTGGCAACGGCAGCAGCGGCAATCGCCGGATCTTGGTCAGCTATTTGCTGGGCTAGCGCCTGCATCGTGGCGGTTAATTCTGCAATCTGTTGGGTAAGCTGACTGACTCGCTCTTGCAGGCGGACCTGCTCTGATCGCTGCGGCTCCAAAGCCTGCAATAAGTTCTCAATTTGCCGTCGCCGCTGAGTCTGCTCCTTGACCCAAGCTTGAGAGGCACTAGCGATCTCGCTGGTGGCTTCTCGCTTTGCTAGCAGCGCCGCCTGCGCCTCCTCACATTGACGGGTTAGCGTCACCAGCTCGCCCTGCTGCAGCACCTGAATCTCTTCCATGAGTCGAGCCAGCGTCTGCTGCTGCTCTTGTAGAGTAATCTGACTCTGTCGCAAGTTAGCCGCCGTCGTTTGACCATCAGTAGCGAGTTCTTGCTGTTGGCGCTGCAACTGTCGCAGTTCCGCTTCTTGAGTCGCTAACTGGGACTGCAGCGTCAAATGCTCATCCTCGCCCAGGGCTTTGACGCGAGTATTCAATTCCTCCAGTGCTTGGGCTGTGGTCTGCATCGTGGTGGCTGACTGCCGAATCTGTTCGCCCAACTGCTGAATCGCTGCGGCATCGGTTTGAATCAGTTGCCGTAAAGTATTCACCTGCTGCTGCTGCTGCCGCCAAAGCAATACGACTTCCCAGTCAGTGCGTGTGTGCAGTTCGGCTTTGAGACGCTGATATTTTTCGGCTTTGATGCGGTCTTGGGCCAGGCGATCGCGCTGCCCAATGAGCTCTTGCTCCACCATGCGAAACCGTTCTTCACGCTCGCGCACGACCTCAAGCTTTTCCAGTGCCTGGTTGATCTTGCGGTCAAAAGAAGCCACACCTGCCAGTTCATCAATAATTTCCCGCCGCTCGCGAGAATTCATCGAAATAATGCTGGTCACATCTCCCTGCAGAACGACGTTGTAGCCTTCGGGATAAACGTGGAAGCGCTGTAGCTGCTCGTGCAGTTCAGTCAGCGTGCAGGGCGCGCCATTGATGTAGTAGTTCGAGGTGTATGTGCCTTGGTTGGTCACCCGTAAGCGCCGCGTCACCGTCCACTCTCGTGTTGGCGACGGCAGCGGTACGACCTTATTTTCCGAGTCACTCGCCGCCGATGCTGGCCGCTCAGCCGCATCATCCGGTGACGTTTCGTCGCTGGCGGGCAGGGCCGTGACGTCGATCGCATCACTATTATCGGCTGCTTGATTAGCGTCGCGGTCAATGATTAAGTCTGGAGACACGTCCGTGATATCAAACGTCACCGTGACGGTTGCTTCCGCCGTAGAGCGTCGCCCGATATGACTCTGATTAACTAAATCCGGCAGGCGATCGGCCCGCATTCCGCGAGAACTGGCGAGCCCGAGGGCAAACAGCAGCGCGTCTAAAATATTTGACTTACCAGAACCGTTCGGCCCCGAAATTACTGTGAACCCAGGCAACAGCGGCACCGCAGTTGTGCCACCAAATGACTTGAAATGAGACAGTTCTACGCGCTTAATATGCACTGGCCAGAGCTTGAGCGATTAAAACAAACGTACTTAATTTGCAAAGAAATGACAAGACTGCTGGCAGATTTACTTCGAGAAAGCAGCTTGCACCGGATGTGCTGCCGGACCGCCAAGCCCAGTCATAACGAGAAATCAAGTTTTGCCATATTAAGCATTAGGTGGCTGCCCATAGCGTTGAAAGATAAGTTTACTCGACAGATGCGCTACATCTAGAGCTATCGCTGTTACGAAACCCTGTCGCTTATATAGGAACGCCTAAGTCTACTGTCACTCTCAAGGAAATGCCACAGTATTTGTAAAGTTTTTGCGGTGTAGGCTGTGGCGGCTATCTCCAACAATCGCTTGACGCCTGAATTCCCATTGAGCGGCAATACGATTTTCTGCCCTAAGGTACTGTGCGTGTGAGTATCGCTCTTTTAAGCTGCAATTATTCAAGGATCACGCATAACCCTGCGATTCCCTGACTCTGAGGCATCTGAATCTGAGTAATTTCAGAATTGGGGATGGGGCCAAAATTAAATTCAACTGCATCAGTTCTATTGCCGTCGCATCAGTTTGGAGGCTAAATCAATGGACGGAAACACATCAATCGAGGAAAAATTGCCAGTGCAAGTTCCATCGAGCAATCGTTCGCTGTGGACTGGAATTTTGCTGACGGTTTTGGGCATTGTCGCGATCGCCCTGCCGGTGGTTTCATCGCTATTCATTGAAACTTGGGTCGCCTTGATTTTGCTCTCCAGCGGCGCGGCCAAGCTGGTTTATGCCTATCAAACTCGCGAACAGGGTGGCACTGTCTGGAAAGCACTACTAGGCATCTTGTATGCTGCAGCAGGTGCCATGCTATTTATTTACCCGCGCTTTGGCGTGCTGACTTTGACGCTACTGCTGGGCAGCTTTCTGTTCACTGAAGGGGTTTTTGAGCTAATTTTGGCGCTGCAAGTGCGACCTCGCAAAGGCTGGATCTGGCTGCTGATTAACGCCCTGACGACTTTGGTGCTGGGCGGCATGATTTGGCTGGAGTTTCCCTTCAATGCGCCCTGGGTGCTGGGAACACTCCTGGGCATCAGTATCTTATTTACTGGCGTTACCCGACTAAGTCTATCTCTGGGCGATCGCAACTTGGCTGACAACAGCGGCGATACGTCAGTCTCAACTTAGTCTAAGGGGTACCTGCTCGCACGATGGCGCTGCATGATGATCAGGTACCCCGGTGACTGTAGCTACTACGTATAGAACCTATTTAAGATCTCAAGAACCGGCTGCAAGCCGTTTGAACATTAGC
>ERZ1740058.310-NODE-310-length-40751-cov-6.691321_pt1 | contig 40751 bp, 38 predicted proteins | sample MGYA00581745_ERZ1740058 | MGnify/ENA primary metagenome ERZ1740058 (study PRJEB43018, sample SAMN04849742) | marine metagenome | isolation source: floating plastic debris | place: Pacific Ocean | collected 2008-08-30 | study: EMG produced TPA metagenomics assembly... | reverse complement strand
TCAAAACTAGCACTTTTACAGTACTAACTCTATATTGCTAATCTAAAGGGCGCGGACCGCTCCAGCTCTTCAACTCTGGCGCACTCCCAGAAAGGGCATAAAAAAACCCGGTCTGGTGTAGATCGGGTTCGGATAGCTTGGGTGATATAGTTTCACCTATACATCTTTTCCGATCTGTACCACTGAATTAGATAATTATCATCAAACCATACCTCTCCCTGACGTTCATCAAACATCGGTATACTATTCAGGTGTATGTATAAATTTGTCGTTTTCATACGCATTATTTTATACTGAACATTTAATGCTGAATAAAAAAACCCGAACTTTCCAGCTCGGGTCTCAATCGTAATAGCTTAAAATATTACCATTTATGCCCGAGCATACAGTCTCTTCCCTTATCACTTTCTTGCCGAAAGCTGTTGGGGTTTGTGATCATGTATATGCTTAGATATAACATTTATTTTCTTTTTCTTGTACGCTACAAAGGTAGGTTTTTACTAAAATATAAAGCAAGCATTTATCCAAGTTTTTTATAACTATTTTGCAATTTATTTTTAATAATCTGAAAATCAGATACTTGAAAGAGAGTCATGCGTATTAGTTGCTACAAATTATCCTTTGAGATAAACTCAACTCTGAGCAACTTCGTATGACAGAAAGGCTAGCGTAGTTATACTTAAGTGTTTAACTATTTAGAGATCAGAACCAGATAGTACGTGCTGCCTAAATCCTGACTCAAATCAATCAAAGTAAAAAAATACAATTTTTCATCTATCAACCTCATCACTATGAAGTACAATATTTTAGGAAACACCGGACTACTGGTTTCGGAATTATGCCTGGGTACTATGACCTTCGGCGGGCGCGGTTACTGGACTGCCATCGGTACCCTGGAACAGGAGCCGGTGGATCAACTGGTGAAGCGTTCGGTAGACGCTGGAATCAATTTTATTGACACCGCTAACGTGTACTCCGAAGGCTTGTCGGAAGAGATGACCGGGCGGGCTATTCGCAACCTGGGTTTGGATCGCCATAGCTTAGTTTTAGCAACCAAAGTTCGGGGTGCCATGGGTAGTGGACCCAACCAAACTGGTTTAAGCCGGGGCCATATCATGCAGCAGGTGGAAGAAAGCCTACGCCGCCTCGATACCGACTATATCGATCTGTACCAGCTCCATGGCTATGATACATTTGTGCCACTGGAAGAAACCATGCGGGCGCTAGACGATATAGTGCGTAGCGGCAAGGTGCGTTACATTGGCTGTAGCAACCTGGCGGCCTGGCATATTATGAAGGCGCAGGGCTACGCCGAACTGCGTAATCTGACCAAATTCGTTTCCCTGCAGGCTTACTACACCATTGCCGGACGTGATCTGGAGCGGGAGCTGATACCAATGATGCTGGATCAGAAAATAGGCTTGATGGTCTGGAGTCCTTTGGCTGGTGGGCTGTTGAGCGGAAAGTATAAACGGGGAGAAGATGGCCCCGAAGGCTCGCGCCGGGTAGACTTTGACTTCCCACCGATAGACAAGGAACGAGCATTCGATATTTTGGATGTGATGCACCCGATGGCTGAGGAGAAAGGAATTTCAGTAGCCCAACTAGCTCTGGCCTGGTTGCTGCATCAGAAAGCCGTTACTACGGTAATTATTGGGGCGAAAAAGATGGAACAGTTAGAAGATAACCTGAAATCAGTAGACGTAAAGTTGTCTGACGCTGATCTGCAAAAACTGGACGAGGTTAGCCAACTAGCCCCCGAATATCCCGGCTGGATGTTTGAACGACAGGGCCGGGACCGGGTGAAGCAAGAGGAGGAGTTAAAGGTAAGAAACTAAACGATGGGTGATAACTGATGATGAATACTAATCTAATCCATCAATCACTATTCATCAGTTATTATTCATTACTCTTAAATGATACGCCTTGGGCTTGGTAAAGGTACGGATGCCCTGGTAGGAAAGCGTACTGCCAAAACCGGATTTCTTTCTGCCTGACCAGGGAAGAGTAGCACTCACCCGGTCGCAGCAGTTCCAGTAGGCGGTGCCACTATCAATTTTCGCAAGAATTTCTTTGGCTTTTTCCTGGGTATCGCAGTAGACGGCGGCGGTGAGTCCGTAATCGGTATCCTGCATTAAAGCTACGGCCTCTTCATCGTCGGCTACGCGTTGAATACCGATAATGGGTCCGAAAGATTCTTCCCGCATCACCTGCATTTGGTGGTTGACGTTGGTAAGTACGGTGGGTTCAAAGTAGTAACCGGTACGGTCGGCTTTTTTACCTCCGGTCAGAAGCCGGGCCCCATTATCCAGTGCATCCTGTACCTGCTGCTCTAGCACCGCAATCTGCTCCTGTCGCGCCAGCGGGCCGATGAATACCCCTTCCTCTTCCGGGTCGCCCAGTTTAAACTGCTGCACCTCCTGAGTGAAAGCTTCCATAAATTCATCGTAGATAGCCTGGTGAACGTAGACACGTTCTACAGCACAGCAACTCTGACCATTGTTGTAAAATGCCCCTTCAGCGGCAGCCTGAGCCGTTTTGGCAACATTCGCATTATCATTAGGAACGTAAAGCGGGTCTTTCCCCCCCAACTCCATCTGGCAAGGCACCATCTTAGGGGCTACCGTTTCGTAGATATAATGACCAGTACGGTTCGATCCGGTAAAGAAGTAACCATCCAGCGGTAGCTCCAGCAAGGCCTGGCCTACCTTGCCACCTCCCACCACTACCTGAAATACATTCTCGGGAACACCCGCCTGGTGCAATAATTCGCCAATCTTCAATCCGGTAAGGGTGGTGTACTCCGATGGTTTATACAGCACCGCATTTCCAGCGATGAGTGCGGGAACGAAAACGTTGACGCCTACCAGGTAGGGATAATTCCAGGCGGAGATATTGGCGATAACTCCCAGCGGCTCGTAGGCAATCTTCTCTACCAAGCCTTCTTCTTCGGTGACTACTTCCTCCGCCAACCACTTTTCCGAATTTTCTACGAAGTACTGAATGCGTCCGCGGGCTCCATTCAGTTCATTATGCGCCTGATTTAGCGGCTTACCCATCTCCTGCGTAAGTGTGGCAGCCAGCTCATCCGCCTGATTTTTTAGTAGTTCGGAAAACCGGGCAATCGTGGCAATTCGCTCCGTAATAGGAGTTTGGCTCCAGGCCGGTTGGCCCTGCCGAACTTGTTCGTATTTTTTCTGGGCCGAGGCGGCTGTATCCCCTTCTAATGTAGTAATCAGGGCTTCTGTAGCCGGGTTGATAATGTCCATGTTCGTAAGCTTTCGTCTGCTGGCCTAGTTATACATTGCCGGAGGTAAAACAAAGTAAATTCGTGGGATTTTATTTATTTGAACTTCTATGCAATCCTTTGAGACATACCTGAGTGGTTTCACCTCTCTGCCACTGGCCTCTATGCAGGCGTTATTAGATTTATTTGAACCAGTAGCGATGCAGAAGGGTGACTACTTAGCGACTGAGGGTGAGTTTGCCAAGAAACTGGCGTTTGTGGAGTCGGGCGTACTTCGGGCTTACTACCGTAGTCCTAAGGGCGAAGAATTCAACAAGATTTTCTTTGTCAACCCAGCCATTGTCGGGGCTTATTCCTCCTTGATTACTGGGCAGCAGAACATGATTAATATTGAGTGCCTGACCGATTGCGCGTTGCTGCAAACTAACTTTTCGCGCATCTTGGCCCTTTACGAAGAGCATCCTATGGTAGAAAGGCTCAACCGGGTGATTGCCGAAGATTTTTTTGTGAAGAAAGAACGCCGCGAAATGTCGCTGGTGATGAACGATGCTTCGGAACGCTACGCCATGTTTCAGCAACAGTATCCCGAACTGGAAAATCAGGTGGCTCAGTACCACATCGCTTCTTATTTAGGCATTACCCCCACCCAACTAAGCCGAATCCGGGCAAAAAGGAGCTAATTTATCCTAATATAGACTCGTAACCGCGTATCATTAAGATAGTAAAATGCTGATAGTCAAATATTTGACCCATATTCAACTTTCCATTATCCACTTTCAATTAGTATTATTTCTTTACATATGTAAATGTTCCGGCTCCGGAAAGTCCTGACCTTTGATTCATCATCAATTAAACTATGGTATGAATCAGATCACCGAAGAAAAAACGGAATTGGTTAATAAGTATCAGAATAACGACCGAAAAGCGGAACGCCCTTCTAACGCCTTTGTGGGAGTTTCCTGGACGATGCTGTTGGTGGGAATGACGGCCTACTTCATTGGCTTGTACAATGCCGACATGGAGCTTAATGAAAAGGGATACTATTTCACAATGATTATGTTCGGTCTCTTTGAGGTAGTATCCGTACAGAAGAGTGTGCGCGACCGCCTGGAAGGTATTCCGGTAACGGATATTTACTACGGTATCAGCTGGTTCGCGGCCATTCTCTCGGTCACCTTGCTCACCATCGGACTGTGGAATGCTGACCTGGCGCTAAGTGAGAAAGGATTTTATAGTATGAGCTTTTTGCTCAGCATGTTCTCAGCCATTGCCGTGCAGAAAAATACCCGTGACTTACAAAGTGCTGATAACAAATAAACTCACATCTCCCGGTAATTACTCTTAGCAGTTTTTGCCGGGGGATGTCGGTTGTGGTTCTTCATTTTATGTTGTAAAAAACGATATATTTACTTAGTATTTGAATCTTAAAATATAAGAGAGAGAGGTATCCAAGTCTGTGAATCGAAAATTTTAGTTGCAATAATTTGGAAAATTCAACTATCAACTCAACTGAGGAAATAAAAACGGCAAATTCAGAATCAGGTTCTCAGTACTACGCCTTCATTAGCTATAGCCGTCATGATAAGCGCTACGCCCACTGGCTACAAGATTACATACAGACTAGACGAATACCCAAACATCTCCGGCGAAAAGCAAATATCACTGGCCCCACATTGCAACCAGTATTCCGGGATGAATCAGATCTCTCCTCCTATGGCAACCTTTCAGATGCAATTAAGAATGCCCTAGAAGCTTCGCATTACCTAGTGGTTGTGTGCTCTCCCTATGCAGTTGCGTCTGAATACGTTAAACTAGAGATAGATTACTTCAAATCGCTGGGACGCAGTGATCGTATCCTTTGTTTAATTGCTGGCGGCATTCCGAACGCCACGAAGGAGTCGCCGGAACGTGCCTCTCTTGAATGCTTTCCCCGAGCCATACGCTATCCAATGAATACTGCTGGTGAAGTCTCTGGCACTCCTTTGGCTCAAGCTGATCTTCCATTGGCAGCAGACGTTAGAGGGAGTGATGATACCTTACCATCCGTAGAGGGAGATAGAATTGTAGCCGGATTGCTTGGCATATCATTGCGAGAGCTTCAGCAGAATTTAGAACGGCAACAACTAAAGCGCCGTCTTTGGTTGGCGCTTCTATTTTTTGCATTTGTTGCTTCCGCTCTTCTTGTTTGGGATACTTTCTTAAGGGAACATGAGACGTATTATAAAGACTATGTGCGGAAATTTGGAAAGTGGGAAGGAGTAAGTCCAGTAAACTTAACTATTTCACCGCGTCCGGAGAAAATGTACAAATTCGTCCGAAAGGGTAGAACAGGGCCTGTTCAGCGCGTTGAGTTAGTCAATGCAACAGGAAGGCTGGCCTTTCATACGATGAGGAGCATACTGGGAAATGAAATTAATAATAATTGTTCTACAGCTAGGGCAGTCATTGTGGAATTTGAATACGATGAGGAAGGACAGGTTCTTAAAGAGAAATGGTTAAGCCAATATGGCCGTGAAATTGAGGTAATACAGTATACCGGAAGTTCAGTGGCTCAGTTTACTGAGGCCGACTTTGGATGTTCTCGTACTCCGTCGGGTATACAGTACGTTCGCTACACACGCGATTTAGAAGGTAGAGATGTAAAGATTGAGTTCCTCAACCGTGACAGGAAACCAGCACGCAATGCTGAACTTGTATACGGTTATGTTTTCGAATGGGATGATGCGAACCAGCTAGTAAGTAAATATGGATTTGATGCTGAAGGACGCCATTCTCCTGACAAGAACGGAATATGGAAGACTAAGTATGAACGAGTTGCCCGAACAAATGGTGCGGTAGAAACGGTGCGTTACTTAGGGACCGATGGTCTTCCAGTATATTACGAATACGTAGCTGGTTATACCGATATAATGGACCTAACAGGTAATATTGTGAAGAGAAGTTTTTTTGATAGTAAGGGTAAACCCACTCAACACAAAGGTAGAATGGCGGGGTGGACTAAGGAGTACGACGAAATGGGTAATGAGACGAAAAAAAGTTTTTTTGGAGTGAATGGTGCTCCAGCTATTGTAAACGACGGCTATTCAGCCGTACGAAGTGAGTATGGAGAACAGGGTGAATTACTAAAGATAGTTTATCTTGATCCTCAGGGTGATCCGGTGCTAATAAAACCTAAAAACATCCCTGACAATTCAACTAAAAAAGGAATGTATGCTGTCGAATACTTCATTCATGATGAGAATGGCGAGATAATAAGGACTCAATATTTGGGCGTTGACGAAGAGCCAACTATCACAACTGAGCTATTTTCTGAGATATATGAAGAGTTAGATTCAAATGGAAACATAATTCAGAGTTCCTATCTGGGACTCGATGGTAAACACGTGATAAATAGTCGTTGTAAGTGTTCTGCTTATAGAAGAGAATTCGATGAACAAGGGAGAGTAACGCGGAGTACGACTTTAGATCCTGATAGCAACCCCATAGTCGATCAATATGGCTTTCCAACGATAGTCCACGAATACGATTTACAAGGAAGAAAGAAGAGGTCAATCCTCTATGGACCTGAAGGAGAGAAAACATTATCAAACCGAGGGGTAGCAGGCTGGAGTAATCAGTACGATAGTGTAGGGAATTTTATTAAACAGAGCTACTTTGGGTTAGATGGTCAGCCTATCTTAAATTCAAGTGGTCTTGCAGGCATTAGTGATGAGTACGATAGTAGAGGCAACCGTATTAAACGAAGTCATCTTGGCCTGGATGGCCAACCTATTCTCTATTTTATTGGTACAGCAGGCTGGAGTCATGAGTACGATAGTAGAGGCAACCGTATTAAACGAAGTTATTTTGGTCTGGATGGCCAGCCAACCTTAACTTCAGGTGGTCTTGCAGGCTGGAGTAATGAGTACGATGCTAGAGGAAATAATACGAAGACGAGTTACTTTGGCCTAGATAATCAACCTGTTCTATCTTCAAGTGGCTATGCAGGCTGGAGTGATGAGTACGATGCTAGAGGAAATAATACGAAGACGAGTTACTTTGGCCTAGATAATCAACCTGTTCTATCTTCAAGTGGCTATGCAGGCTGGAGTGATGAGTACGATGCCAGGGGCAATAATACGAAAAGGAGTTTCTTCGGCCTAGATGGCCAGCCTATCTTAAGTTCAAGTGGCTATGCAGGCTTTAGTTATGAGTACGATGGTAGAGATAACAACACAAAGACCAGTTATTTCGGTCTAGAAGGCCAGCCAATCTTAAATTCAAGCGGTATTGCAGGAGTGAGTGATGAGTACGATGTCAGGGGAAACCATATTAAACGTAGTTACTTCGGCATAAATGGTGAACCAATTGTCGCCTCTTTTGGGTATGCCGGTCGTACCCAAAAATTCGATAAGCGTGATAATGAAATCGAGCGTCGTTATTTTGGGCTGCAGGGCGAGTTAGTGCTAAATCAAGATGATACTCCGTTTGCCCTAAGAAAGAGAGAATATAACAAGCATGGGCAACTGCTCGTTGAGTGGATTTTTGATGCCAATGGAGCAGCTATAGAAATTGAGCCAGGTGTCTATGCTTACCGACATAGGTATGACAAAAATGGCGCAGAAGTAGAAAAGGTACCAGTTACCTCACCACTAGAGATACCTCACTCTGATTGACCTTCAGAAAGATAGAAACTAGATGTTTACTGGAGCTTGTGTAGTCTATTAAAACATGGACTTATCGGCACAAAAACTCAAAAAGTGCGTATAAACCTTTTCAGCATCCATTAACGGAATTTGAGAATTAGCGAAGAATTCGGCGCGCCATTGGACGCCAATTACTTTGCCTTCTTCGGTCTGCTTCCACAGAAAAGCTTCCACTAGTCCGTCGGGGGAGGTGGCTAGCACTTCTAGGTTACTTCCCACCTCCTTGATGGCTTGATGGTGTACCGAATTGACAGTGCGGTTTATTTCTTCATCGTGCAATCGGGCTAGTAGTTTTCCTTCATCTAAAACAATCGGATGGTTTAGCTGATCGTACAGAGCCGCATCCCGATGCTGTTCTAATTCGGGCCGTTGGGTGGCAATATCCTGGTAGAGGGTTCCGCCGAAGTAGGCGTTCATGATTTGGAAGCCCCGGCAAATGCCAAATACTGGTTTATTATTCTTGATGGCGTAATCTAAAACGTGCAGTTCGTATTCATCGCGCAGCGGGTCGCCCAGCCAGGGGCCAATGGGTTTTTCGCCGTAGGTTTCGGGAGCCAGATCGGAACCACCCTGAAACACAAAGCCGTCCATCTGGGCCAGCAATTCGTGCAGTTTATCTTCCCCCAAGTCCGGAATTAGTACCGGTAGCACATCGGGCCGGTGCAGGTAGCGGGCCATATCCCGTTCCAGGTAGCAGAGGTGCTTAGCCGAGAAGTACGCCCGTTCTGAATCAGGGTACATAATACAAGCCGATACTCCGATTTTAATCATAGTGCCGCAGTGTACAGTTGCATAAAATCTTCCCGGCTTACCGGTTTAGGATTGTTGGGGTGGGCAAAGTCTTCGGAAGCCAGCGTCGCTAATTCGTCAATATGTTCTTCGCGCACTCCTTGCTCGCTCAAGCGCGTAGGTAAACCGATTTTCTGGTTCAGATTGAGCAAGGCCTGAATAACTGCCTCTCCACTATGGTTAGTCAACCCTATGGCCTGCGCCATTACAGCAAAGCGGTCTTCAAAGCCATCAATATTAAACCGCAGGCCGTAGGGGATACAGATAGCGTTAGCCAGTCCGTGATGCATATCCAGCAGGGCCGACAATGGATGGGCCATGGAGTGGACCACTCCCAATCCCTTCTGAAAAGCTACCGCTCCCATTAGTGAAGCGAGCAGCATCTCCCGCCGCGCTTCTACATCAGACTGGTTCACCGCCTTTTCCAATGAACGGGCGATCATCCGAATACCTTCTAGGGCAATACCATCGGCCATAGGGTGATAGTTTTTTGCCAGGTAGGCTTCCATGTTATGGGTGAGAGCATCCATGCCGGTAGCGGCGGTTACTGCCGGGGGTAGTTCGTAGGTGAGTTCGGGGTCAGCAAACACTATTTGCGCCAAGAGCGTGGGATGAAAAAGGATATGCTTTTTGCGGGTGACGTCGTCGGAGATAATTGCACTACGGCCTACCTCGCTACCGGTGCCCGCCGTAGTGGGAATGGTCACAAACAGCGGTACCGGTTCGGTAATGTACTGGTCGCCGCCGATGAGTTCGTCGTACTCCAGCAAATCCCGTGTGTTATTGATGCTAAGGGCTACGGCTCGGGCTACATCCATGGCCGCTCCGCCGCCCAAGCCGACAATCGCGTCGCTACCGTGTTGGTGGTAGGCTTCATTTCCCTTGAGCACATCCGACTTTACCGGATTTTTAGAAATATCGCAGAACAGTTCGGGCGATAAGCCTTGTTGCCGCAGGTCGTCCATTATCTTCTCAAAAAAGACCAGTTTTGCTACTACTCCGTCGGTAATCAGCAGCGGGCGTTGGCTTCCCTGGCTTTTTAGGTAACTAGCAAGTTCCTGAACGGCTCCTTCGCCGAAGCGAACGATGGTAGGAAAATTAAATTGATGAATCATAAATAATTAGCAGTGTGCAATGAATAGTATACAGTAGGTGAGTTTAGTTGTTTTCCTCGATGAGTCGATTTACTTCTTCTTTTAAAACAGGAACGTGTTTGTTAATAATCGCCCAAATGTTCTCATCAGAGAGATTATCATATGAATGAATTATTTGATTTCTTAATCCTACAATTCGTTTTGCGTCTGAAATTGGAAATGAAGGATCACGTTGAATTATTCTATTGACTGCTTCTCCAATTATTTCCAAATCTCGTTCAACCGCCCTCTTCAGAAGAATATTTGACTCATACTGATTAAAGTCTTTGGGAATATCTTCAAAGTAGCTCTCTATCTCAAGAATAGCAGCTCTAATATCATACAGCCACTTTAGTATCCTTTCGTCCATATATTAACACCTTATTACGGTCAATCGAACGCTTAAGTATAGGGTTTTTCAGCGTTTGAGCCTCTACTAAATCTACCTTTCTGGAGAATAAATGTTCTAGGGTTTCTTTAAAATCCATATAATTATCGAAGTACTCTAGAGGATTCACATCAGAAAACCTGACTAAAAAATCGATATCACTCTCTGAAGACAAACCATCTTTTACTACTGATCCGAATGCATACAACTCACTAACGTAGTGCTTTTTACAAAGATCACGAAGTTTATCAATGTGTGCTTGTAATAATTTCATAACGAAATATACGGATAAAGTACACCCGGAGGTGATCTGCTAGTATACTAACTACAAATTATATCACTTCAAAGTAGCGCTTTATCTCCCAGTCGGTGACGGCTTGGGAGTATTGGCGCCACTCCCACTCGCGGGTACGCACGAAGTGATCGACGAAATCCGCTCCGAAGAGTTCAGTAGCTATGTCAGAACCTTTCATTGCCTGAGATGCCTCCCATAAATTGCGGGGTAGCACCCCGTACTGCTCGTCTTCGTAGCCATTCGCCACTGTTTTAGGTTGATCTAACTTCAAATTATTTTTAATACCGTACAGCCCACTAGCGAGAGCCGCTGCCATTGCCAAATATGGGTTAGCATCTGAACCCGGCACACGGGTTTCCAGCCGGGTAGACTTCTTTCCGCCGGTTAGTGCCCGTAGGGCAGTGGTGCGGTTATCCAGTCCCCAGGTGAGGGTGGTAGGAGCCCAGGCGCCTTCCACCAACCGCTTGTAGCTGTTGATGGTGGGGGCGTACATCGGCAGAATGTGAGGCAGGCAATGTAACTGTCCGGCTACGTAGCTCTGGAACTGCGGTGACATAGCATTTTCATCAGAATCATCAAAGAAGAGGTTAGTTTGCTGCTCGCTATCCCACAGGCTTTGATGGATGTGGCCGCTACAGCCGGGTAGCTCGCGATTCCAGCGGGCCATAAAGCTGGCCATAATGCCGTGCTGGTAGGCAATCGCCTTCACCCCGGTTTTAAACAATACTGCCCGATCAGCGGCTTCTAGAATATCGGCGTAGAGAATAGCCGCTTCGTATACTCCGGGGCCGGTTTCGGTATGTAGCCCTTCCAGCGGCACATCAAACTGCAGCATCAGGTCAAACAAGTCGTTAAAGAACGGACTATTTAACGAGCTGCGCAGCATAGAATAGCCGAACATACCAGGTGTGAGGGGTTCGATATTAGTAAATGATTTTTCCTCCAGGGTTTCGGGGGTCTCGGCAAAATTGAACCACTCAAACTCCTGAGAGAACATGGGAGCGTAACCGGCATCTACGGCCTGTTGCTTTATCTTTTTAAGCAAACTGCGCGGACATACTGCCAGGCTCTTTCCGGCTTCTCCCCCAAAATCACCCAGCAGAAACGGCAGATTATCTTCCCAGGGAATCTGACGGAAAGTGATGAAGTCCAGTTGAGCATCGGCGTCGGGGTAGCCGGTATGCCAACCGGTGTACTGAGCGTTGTCGTAAGCGGTATCTACGGCATCCCAACCAAACACCACATTGCAGAAGCCAAAGCCTCCGTCTACAATAGATATAAACTTATCTTTATGCACCACCTTACCCCGTAAAATACCATCGATATCGGTAATAGCCAGCTTTACTTTGTGAGCCGGATGATCGTTGACCACCTGCTTAATTTCTTCCTGCGTCATCAAATGAATGGTTGAATGTTGAAATGAGAGAATTAAAAAATCATTTCTAAAGAAAGTAAACCTGGGTTAAGATGCTAATGATTAGGGAAAATAAACAATTGGCGGAGGGCAAGGAGCCTAGCGCAGGGTGTTTGATTTACTCAACCAACTGTAATAAAGTCTAGTGTAGTGAATGATAGGATACTCTGACACTAGAACACGCTAACCCCATAACACTTTTGTTCAGGAGTGCACGTAGACTGTCCGATAACGGGCATGTCGTTTGACTAAAAAGTGCGTTTCTAGCTATTTTAGGCCGTTTTTTACAGTTGGCACAGCAGTTGAAATATACTTAGTGTATTCATTAATAAACACCCGGATTGCCGGCCACATTTACCCAAAAATTTAAATAATCATGACAACGCAAGTTCACACCCCCAACAGTTTATTTATTGACACTGAATTCGCTTCAATTCCTTATTCAGAAACAACATTACGACTAAACGCCAAACTAGGCATGCAACGAAATACCACCCCGTTCTCCGGAATGGAGACCGGTAAATTCCGCCGCCTGTTTGATCGTCATACTACTGCTTATCGCCGACGTTGGTAGCAGCCGCTAACCCTCAGAACCCAAGGAAGGGCTGCTTAGGCTTTTTCCTGATTTTGTAACGCTAGAATCAATATTAACAGTTACCTCCACTGTTTCTAGTTTTGGTGGTTCCTTTTTCTCGAATCTTCGTTCCAGCATATACACTGCTGGTCCTACCAGAAAGTAAATAAATCCGCCAACAATGGCTAGCCAGGGCGGACCGAATAACTCAGCTATGCCGGAGATAATAATAGACAGCAAGGCAACGCCGCTCTGAATAAAGTACTGATACATGGTTTTGGCTGATTTCCAGCACTCCATATCGCTCAGGGACAGTGCCTCTTGTTGGCAGTTGGCATGGCGGTAGAGTAAGGCAAAGGCCAGCATTAGCGAAAAATAACCTGCACTATAAATCAACATCGTAGTGGGCAGCGCATCCCAACTCACTACCGAAGTAACCAGCGTATAGAAGGCTTCCTGATCAAAGTCTATCCCGAAGAGCAACAACAGCATATAGCCTAAGTAGCGTAGCATAAAGCTGACGACAAACTTGAGTGGGTACACGTAGAACAGCACTACCAGCAACAGAAAAGTATTCAGTACTACAGTACGCTTATCTTTCAGGCCAAAACGCAGGAAGTACAGATAATGCTGATACCAGATGAGAATTAGTACGACCGTGCTGGCAGCAAAAGCCAGAATATCCCCGGTAAAGCTGATTAGTTCCTCGCTGGTTCTCGGAATTTCGGAGGAGATAAGCAGTAGCGTAATGGCCAGGGCAAATACTCCGTCGCTAAGCTGTTCTAATCGCGAAGATCCTTCCCCCCGATGGACATAAATATTGGACTGATCAATTTTTTGCTGCTTCAGGTTTTGGCGGATATTCATGAGCTGGAATGAGTGTTATGATGTTAGAGTGTTCAATTGTTGTAGTAGGGAATTTTTGATGTTAAGTTGGTTTCCTCTTAGTGATAGATGCTCCTAAAGCTTTTCCATTTACATTTCTTTCCATCTCATCTGACCCGAACACCTTAACACTACAAAACCGTTACACAAAAACACTAATTACTTTACTAACTTCGTCTGGCGATTAAACTGCCGGTTCCATTTGGGCTGATTGCGGCGGAAACCCCAGGCGGCTACCATCATCATTCCGAAGGTAGATATTCCCAGCATACCGTAAAAGGGTGTTTCGGGAATGCGGGTAAGCGTTTCGGATACTAGGGCTGCGTACAAGCCCATCACCGACCAGTACATGAAACTGAAGTGTAATCCGATATTACCGCCACGGGGCTTCTTCAGCATATTCGGTAACATGCCTGTTAGCAGGGTAACTAGCCCAATTATGGCGGCTACATGAAAGATTCCAAACCGGCCCCACATATGATAGATACCAAAAGCTGTTAGGTTGACCAGTAGCATGTTGAAGGCGTAGAAATAGCCAATCTGCTGATGGCGCTTACTTCCCTTTTTCATAATCAGTACTATGGTGCCGCTAATGAGGGCTAACACCGCTACAATCACATGGAAAGCTCCCAGCGAGTCGTGAATGATATTGTTCATGATTAGGCGTTTTTAGGTTTAGTGTCAATGTAGGACTTGATGGCGCTAACGTAGGTCTCAAAGGCGTTTACTCCCTGCCGGGTAATCTTGCAGATGGTCAATGGGTAGTTGTCTTTGAACGTCTTTTGCACATCCAGGTAGCCCGCGTCTTTGAGCTTATTGATTTGTACACTGAGATTACCTGCGGTGGCCCCGGTTTTTTCCTTGATGTAGTTGAACTCTGCCTGCTGCACCCCAATTAGCAACGATACTATCGCCAGCCGAAGTTGAGAGTGCAGCAGCGGGTCCAGTGATTCAAAATTACTCATGGGTGTACTGCGATTTGAGGAGGAACCCCGGAATGATGTAGCTGATCATGGTAGCCAGTGCCAGCAACAGCAGTTGGGTTTGAAACGGCACAAAGAAGGCGACCAGGGCCAGCGACCAGGTGCCGACAGCCCCAATGATTAAGGGAGTAAAGCGGAACAGGCTTCCGGAAATAAAAATCCCTATTCCGTACAGAATCAAAATAATTGGATAGGCCGCTCTAAAACCGATCTCAAAGCCCGCACCTATCAGCGTAATTATAATACCAACAAATACCGCTAGCCAGAGGCTTTGCATAATAGTGCCCACATAGGTTTTTACCCGTTGCTTCCGATACTTGCCTACCTTCCAGATAGTAGCTACTATCCCCACCAGCATGAGTGACCATACGGCGTAGGGATGGGCGAAATCGGTGAGGGTAAGCAACAGGTAGTGACCGATACTGGCTACCAGTACCAGCCAACCCCAGAGTAAGAGAAAGTAGCCATCGTCTTTAACATCTTGCTTAGCATTGGCAATCATATTCTGGATTATTTCCCAGGATTCAGTTTCAGTCATGGGTGATTTTCTAGTTTTCATAGTTCGGAATTTAGTATTTATAAACTAGTTTACGTTATAAACTAAATTAGGTTGTAAAGTTCGGGGAATATCGTGTTCGGGTATGTTTGAACACTTGAATACTAGCTACTCAATGTAAACTCCGGCAACCGAACAATCTCCCCACCCTTCTTGGCTGACTCGTGGGCGAGGATTCCAACACAGGTGATGTTGGCCGATTGTTGAGCATTGGGGTAAGGCGAACGGCTATTTACTAGTGCATCCAGAAACTCATGTACTAGGTGGGGGTGCGAACCACCGTGGCCGGCTCCCTGGGTAAACGAGAGGTGTTGGTTATCGTCAGAATCGTACACTCCGCCAGTGGTGAAGCGTTGAATGGGTTCGGGTAGAAGATGGGCGTAATCGGGGCTTTCTACTCGTTCAGGAATTTCCGGTTCGGGCTTTTTGGCAGTGTGTACTACCAGCGGCTCCCCTTCAATCAGCGGCCACTCTACGGCTTTCTTCACTCCATATACTTCAAAGCTCTCGCGGTACTGCCGGGCCACGTCAAACAGTGATCGGTAGATATGCGCGCTCAAATCCGAATCTTTGAATTTGATATGCGTGGTTTCTATTGCGTAGGGTGAATTATAGTGCTGGTGCAACTCCTCCCGGATAGTGCCGGAGCCAAAGCAGGAAACATATTCCGCCTCGTTGCGGGTCAGTCCTAGTACCGGACCCACGCAGTGAGTGGCGTAGTACATCGGTGGCAAGCCCGGCCAGTAGTTGGGCCAGCCGTCCATATCCTGCTGATGACTAGCTTTCAGAAACTGCACTTTGCCTAGCTCGCCTTTTTCGTACAGCTCCTTCATAAACAGAAACTCCCGGGCGTAGATGACCGTCTCCATCATCATATAGGTTAACCCGGTTTCGGCCACCAGCTTCACAATCTCCTCGCACTCCTCTACGGTAGTCGCCATCGGCACGGTACAGGCCACGTGTTTTCCGGCTTTCAGGGCCTTAATGGACTGAATAGCATGGTCGGGAATGGGAGTGTTAATATGTACCGCATCAATATCCGGGTCTTTCAGCAGTTCATCGTAGTCGGTGTAGCGCTTCTCGATGTTAAAGGCATCCCCGATCTCATCCAGTTTAGACTGTGTACGCTGGCAAATGGCATACATGTTAGCGTTAGGGTGGTATTGGTAGATAGGAATAAACTCGGCCCCGAATCCTAGTCCAATGATGGCAATATTGATTTTCTGATCGCTCATAGTTGTTAGGTTAGTTGGTGAAACGACAAGATATTTCTTTCTGCTTGGCCTTGAAAGGTTAGACAAACAATTGTTTCAAAAAGGCTAATCCATCGGAGGCAAAGCGATCCTGATCTTCGGCCAGATGCCGCCAAATGCAAACCGCTCCGGCAAGCTCTTTAATTTCAGGAGTGAAGCTTTCAATGGATACGCAACCTTGGTAATTCACTCTCTGTAAACCTCTTCTGAGATCATCCCAGCGGAACTGCCCGGTGCCGGGCGTACCCCGGTAGTTCTCGGATACCTGAACGTGAATTAGTTTGTCTCCTACCGTGAGAATCGCCTGTTCTACGTCCGGCTCCTCAATGCCCATATGAAAGCCATCGAGTAGCACACCCGCAGCCGGGTGGTTAATATTATCTACCAACCGACGAACGTCGCTAGCCGTATTAACCAAATCCGTTTCAAAGCGATTAAGGGGTTCCAAAGCAATTTGTGCTCCGCTTTGCTGGGCCATCTGGCAAGCTTTCCGTAAATTCTCTACTGCCCGGTTCCATTCTACTTTCCGCTGCTCATCTGGCAGCATGCGGGCTTTACCCACTGCCGAATACATCGGTCCTGCCACAAATGTAGCTTCCCACTGATTGCATAGTGCAAAGCACCGTTCAATGTAATCAAAGCAGGCCTGATGGATCGCGGGATCATCGTGGGTGAGATCTCGGGTAGGTCCGAAGGCCGCGCACACGATAGGAGTTAAATTGTGTTCATGTAGTACTGCCTTCACTTTTGCCCCGTCAATCAGTTCGGGGTACTCTACCGGTATCTCTACGGCATCGTACCCCATCGCCTTAATCTTAGGAAAGAGGGCTACGGTATCCGTTGTAAAGGGAGAAGTCCAAAGCCAGGTGCTAACGCCAAAAGTGATCATGAAAGTAGTGTTTCAATTAAAGCTAAGAAAATAGTTGTTCTAACAAAGCCATTTTACCGAAAGCCGTACCTGTTTGCCAACTACTCAGACTTTTTATGTCTTGCCTACGGAACACTTTTTCTGGTCGTCTCCGTTATTTTGTAAATATGATCAATGGTTCAGCTTGAATGAATTTATCAAATACCACCAAGAAAGACTTATTGACGTATGGCAACTATTAATGCCTTAGACTTTACAGTGAAGATTGATGACCTACAACAAGCTAAGTTTGTAGAAAAAACTTATTCTGATAAACTATCATCAAATCAGGTACTTTTAGAAATTGATCAGTTTTCATTTACCTCAAATAACATTACTTATGGTGTGGTAGGAGAGAAAATGAACTACTGGAAATTTTTTCCAACCCGATCAGGTTACGGAATTATTCCAGCTTGGGGGTTTGCCAATGTTGTCATTTCTAATCATCCAGATGTAAAAGTAGGTCAGCGGTTTTATGGATATTACCCCATGAGTACTCACTTATTGGTTACCATTAACAATGTGAGCAGTAAAGGTTTTGTGGATAATACTGAATACCGTCAAACTCTTCCATTAGTCTATAATTTTTACACGAACACAGAACAAGATCCTGCATTCACCCCCGGAACTGAAGAGTTAATTTCCCTATTTCGCCCTTTATTTGTTACCTCTTTTCTGATTGATGACCATTTGGCAGAACAGAATTTCTGTGGGGCTACTCAAATAATAATCACAAGCGCATCCAGTAAAACGGCTCAAGCATTAGCCGGTCTGTTGGCATATCGTAAAAAAGAAAATGCTTTGAATTGGAATCTTTTAGGGCTTACGTCAAGAAAGAACATAGAATTTGTAAAGCAGTATGGGTGGTATGATAAAGTCATAAGCTATGATTCAATTACTCAATTGAATGCTAACGAAAAATCAGTTTTAGTAGATTTTACTGGCAATCATAATCTTCAATTCCAACTGCAAACTTTGTTGAAAGACAATCTAGTGTATAATTGTCTGGTGGGATTTGTTGATTGGCAGAATCTGAAAGGTGAAAACTCACTACCAAAAAAAGGAGAAGTTTTCTTTGCTCCTTTATATGCAACAAAACAGCAACAAGCATGGGGTTTTGCGAAATTCCAGCAAAAAGTTGGAATAGCTTGGCAACAATTTATAAACTCCATCCAATCAACGATTTCTATTAAAAAGTATGTCGGATCTCAAGAATTAGAACAACTTTATTCAGACATGTTAAACGGGAGAATTGACCCTAAATATGGCAATATTGTACGTTTAAACAGATGAATAAAAAAATCATAACAAACCTGAAGAAGAAACTATGAAACTACCCAACACTAGCTTTTTGGTGCTAAGCGTTTGCTTGCCCATCTTTTTATCCAGTTATCACCTAAAAAAAACAGTATTGGATTCTATTTATTTAACTGACACCACCAACGTACTACTGCAAGAATGGACCGGCCCCTACGGCGGGGTGCCGGCTTTCAATGAAATGACCGTGGAAGCGGTAAAACCGGCATTGGAGCAAGGCATGAAAATGAGTTTGCGAGAAATTGATGCTATTGCCAATAATTCGGAGGCACCTACCTTCGAAAACACCATTGTGGCGATGGAACGCTCGGGCGAAGAACTAGGCCGAGTGTTTACCTACTACGGTATCTACAGCAGTAATATGTCTTCGCCTGAATTCCGGGAGGTGCAGCAGGAAATGGCTCCCAAACTCTCGGAGTATTCATCAAAAATCTCTCAGAACGAAGAATTGTTTAAGCGGATAAAGGCAGTATACGAGCAATCTCAGCAGGAGCCGCTGGGCGGCACCCCGCTGGAGGACGATCAGCAAAGGCTGGTAGAATTGATCTACAAACGCTTTCAAATGAACGGAGCGGAGCTAGATGAGGGAAAGAAAAAGCGTTATGCCGAGATCAATAAAGAACTCTCGAAACTCTATACCCAGTTTTCTAACAATGTGCTGGCCGATGAAGAAGGTTATGTGACCTATCTTACTGATAATCAAATTAGTGGCTTATCCGAATCGCTTATCAGTGCTTATGCCAAGGCGGCCGCCGACCGGGGCAAGGAAGGTATGTACGCGGTTACCAACACCCGTTCGGCTATGGACCCGTTTCTGACCTATTCGGATGAACGAGACTTACGGGAAAAGGTATGGCACACTTACTACTCGCGAGGAGATAATGGCGATGAGCACGATAATAATGAGATTATTGAGGAAATTCTGAAACTGCGCAGGGAACGGGTTGGCCTGTTGGGTTACGATAACTATGCCGAGTGGCGGTTACAGGATCGGATGGCCAAAAATCCCGAGAACGCGATGGAGCTACTGAATGCGGTATGGCCTGCCGCCATTGCCCGGGTAGCCGAAGAGGTAGAAGATATGCAAGCGGTAGCCGATGCTGAAGGCGATACTATTACCATCAAACCCTGGGATTATCGATACTATGCCGAAAAAGTGCGGCAGCAAAAGTACGATCTGGATTCGGACGAAGTGAAGGAGTACTTACAGTTGGACAAACTACAGGAAGCAATGTTCTACGTGGCTGGCGAAATATTTAACTATAACTTCACTCCGGTGCCCGAAGGAAAAGTACCAGTCTTTCACCCCGATGTAAAAGCGTGGGAGGTAACCGACAAAACCTCAGGCGAACACATCGGCTTGTGGTATCTGGATCCGTTTGCCCGTACCGGTAAGCGTTCGGGAGCCTGGGCTACTACATACCGCCGCCACACCACGTTCGACGGCAAAGAAACGGTGTTGGGTTCTAATAACTCTAATTTTGTAAAGCCGGCCCCCGGCCAGCCATTGCTGATCTCCTGGGATGATGCTACTACTTTCTTCCATGAATTTGGTCATTCTATACACTATTTTTCCTCGAACGTACGCTACCCCTCCCTTAATGGTGCCGTTCGCGATTATATTGAGTTCCAGTCTCAATTGCTAGAGCGTTGGCTTTCTACTGATCTGGTGATTGAGAACTATCTGGTTCATTACGAAACCGGTGAGCCTATGCCACAGGAGCTGGTCAACAAAATTAAGAAAGCTGATACCTTCAATCAGGGTTTTGCAACGACTGAATACCTGGCGTCTGCTTTGATGGATATGAAACTGCACTTGACTGACCCCAAAAATCTGGATGTAGATACGTTTGAGAAGGAAACGCTGGCCGCAATGAACATGCCTGAAGAGTTAGTAATGCGCCACCGTACGCCCCACTTTAGTCACGTATTCTCCGGAGAAGGTTACGCTACCGCTTACTACGGTTACATGTGGGCTGACGTACTCACTGCCGATGCTGCCGAAGCCTTTGCCGAGGCTCCCGGCGGGTTCTACGACAAAGAGTTAGCTAATAAGCTGGTCAAATACCTGTTCGCCCCCCAAAACTCGGTAGAGGCTTCAGAAGCCTACCGGCAGTTCCGGGGTCGCGATGCTGAAATTGAAGCCCTCATGCGCGACCGAGGCTTCCCCGTTCCTGAAGAATAGTAAAATAGTATTGTAGTGTTATGGTGTTTGAGTGTCAAGGCATCCAAAAACTTGGAGTGATAAGAGACCATCCAAGCACTCTAGTGCTACGATACATAAATACCGCGCGGTAGCCGCTGTAACACTCTAATTCAACTTTACAATTTTTTTCTCGTTAGTACGTCTTACTAATCACCATGAAAGCACTGAGTTTAACCGGTAGGTTGGTATCGAGTAAGGAGAATGAAATTAGTTTAGCAGTACAGCGTGAACGTCCGCGTCTACTAAGCTTTATTCAACAGCGTATACCCGACCGAGAAGAAGCCGAAGATATATTACAAGACGTATTTTATCAGTTTACGGAAGCCTACCGCACGGTAAAGTCCATTGATCGGGTTACCTCCTGGTTATTCACCGTAGCCCGCAACAAAATTACCGACCGCTATCGGAAGAAGAAACCCCGCAGTTTTAGCGAACAATCCGTAAGTTCTGATGAGGGCGACACTACTCTCCGACTAGAGGATATGTTAGCCGACCTCAGTAACCATCCTGAAAGTGAATTGATGCGATCCGTTATATGGCACGCCGTAGAAGAAGCTTTAGAGGAAATGCCCACCGATCAACGGGAGGTGTTCGTTATGCATGAGTTCGAGGACTTGAGCTTTAAGGAGATCAGCACTATCACCAATGCTCCCGTGAACACCCTGCTATCGCGAAAGCGGTACGCGGTTTTATTTCTGCGAAAACGATTACAAAACTTATACGATGATCTGCGCGATTAGCTAGAGCTTTCTAATACATTAAGAAAAATGAAACGTTACTGGATTTTAAAGATGATTGTCCTGAGTTCCTTAGCCATTTTGGCACTTAGCGCAGTTGTAATGTTACTTTGGAACTGGTTAGTCCCATCATTATTTAACGGACCTTCTATCTCGTTTGGTCAGGCGTTAGGTCTATTGGTTCTATCCAAGATACTTTTTAGCAGTTTGGGGCGAGGACGTTGGGGGGGTGGCTACTTAGCCCGTAAACGCGCTTGGAAACGACGCTTCGAGGAAAAATGGAACAATATGACCCCTGAGGAGCGAGAAAAGTTTAAAACTAATATGAAACAACATTGCAGCAAGTGGGGCTGGATGTCTCAGCCTTCTCCGCTAGAAAAATCTTGAGAATTAGTACTATTCTCTTTTACAGAGTACACTTTTATCTCTAAAAATAACTTTCCTAAAAATACTTTATTAAATTAATTGCACCAATTAACTATTATATAGTTGATCAGTGAATGATTTATACTTTTTAAATAAGAGAGTCGTTGTTTTAGGTATGAGTAGTCCATTACCAGTTTTTATAAGCTACTTATTTTTTTGCTTTTGTGGAGTAGTAAGTATGGCTCAACCTACCAATCCTGATAGTTTAGCCCAAGTCTACCTTCAGGTTGATGCCACTGAACAAAATAAGATACTGGAAGAGCTGAGGAAAACACCTAGCCAAATGCTAACTGTAGGGCTGAAGGTTAAACAACAAGCTGAAGCATTAGGCATTCCCGATACATTAGCCACTCTTGACTATAATATCGCTATTGCGCATTACACCAAGGGTAATTACGATAGTGCTATCCAGATTTTAAATCAAGCCATTGATCGTATTCGCCAAAATACTAATAAGCCGCCTTCATTGGTTAAGATGCTTAATCTGGCGGGAATTGTTTATGACCTTCAGGGACGATACCCAGATGCATTGCAGAGCTATCATGAAGCTTTAGCTATCCATAAAAAACAAGACAACCAGCGCGGAAAAAGCATATCTTATCTTAATATTGGTAATATCTATGCCTTCCAAAAGGAATACTACAAAGCAATTGAGTATTACGAAAAAAGTTTGGAGATAAGCTTAACCACTCAAGATACGGTAAGTATCGTCTACTTATACTCCAACCTCGGTGTAATCTGGCGTAAAAACTTAGATAGTCTTGATTTAGCAATGGACTACTATCGACGTTCTTTAGAATGGGCGCGGAAGCAGGATAACGAAGAAGTAGCAGCTACCCCTCTGTACGGGATCACTCACGTACAGATAAAACGAGGCCAGTTAGATGAAGCGCTCTCCAATGCTAAATACATTTTAGATCTAGCCCAGCGTAGGCAAAACACCAATAAGGAACTGCACGCTTGGCAGTTGTTAGCTCATGTACGATGGGCTCGCCAAGAGCGTAAAGCAGCCATTCGGGCAGCTACTGAAGCTTATAATCTAGCGGTAACTAGCCAGGCTCCCATGGAAATTAGTACATCGGGTAAGCTATTGGCCGACTATTACTCTGAGTTGGGTAATTTTAAGAAAGCCTACGAGTATCAGGCTATCCAAACGGCCTACCAAGATAGTTTATACTCTATTGAAAAAAGTAAGATTATTTCTAACCTAGAACGTACCCGAGCCAAAACCGAAATTGAGGTGCTCGAGAAAGATAATGCACTAAAGGAAGCCTTGATTGCTAAACGTGAAGCGGCCATAGCAAGGCAAATGGGATACGTAGTTGCTGCCTCTATACTCACTATTTTTTTACTTCTTGGGTTAGCTTTTCTTTACCGTTCCAATAAGCAACGTAAGTTAACCGGGTTACAGCTCGCCAAGCAAAAGGAACAGATCACCCAAACTAATGAGGAACTCACTCAAGTAAATGATAAGCTTCGGCAGCAACAGCAACAATTACAAGATCAAAATCAGGATCTTGTTCGGTTAAACGAGCTAAAAAACAAACTACTCTCCATCATTTCCCATGACTTCCGAAGCCCCCTCAGTTCTCTACAAGGAATTATTGCTATGCTCAACAGTAATGCCCTTTCACCTGACGAAATTGAGCAGGTATTTGAATCGCTATCCTCTAAGGTTGAAAATACCACCAATATGCTCGATAATCTCCTGAAGTGGACCCGGAATCAGATGCAAGGCATTCGGGTGGAGCCCCAATACTTTGCTCTGCCTACTTTAGTGGAAGAGGTCATTGATTCCCAATTGATTCTGGCTGAGAAGAAAGACGTAACGCTCACACACCGTATTGAGCAGCCTATCTCAGTTTATGCTGATCTGGAAATGGTAAGAATGGTGATCAGAAACCTTATCTCTAATGCGATTAAGTTTACTTTAAGAAATGACTCTATCACGGTTGAAGCGCAACAGAGTGGTAGCCAAGTGACAGTATCAGTCGCCGACACTGGCACTGGTATTAGTCCAGAAATTATGGATAAACTCTTCGAGTTAAAAGACCACACTACCTATGGTACTCATAATGAAAAAGGTACTGGACTAGGGCTCATTCTGTGCCATGAGTTTGTTGAGATAAATGGAGGTGAGATTTGGGTAGAGAGCGAAAAAGAAAAAGGCAGTACATTCCACTTTACTTTGGTTACCCAGCCCGAGCAATTCCCCACCTGCTCACAAAGTAAGCAAAATGTCACCACTACACTGTAAATTCTACAATTCACACAAAAGTAAAATATCCAATAAAAATTATAATTAAATCAATTTTTATACAATGTGCTTTTCTCCCTCATAGAAACTTTCCTTGCTGCTTTTCATTATATTACTTGCGTAGCTTAATCTATGTAGCTAATGTATCGCACTTTCGTGCGTCTATTGTCAATTCGGATATGAGTAAGCATTTATCAGTCGTACTGATTTACTTAGCCTATTCCCTTCATGGGCTGGTAAGTATAGCTCAATCCGTAAACTCTGATAGTCTAGCGCGTGCCTATCTTCAGGCGGATGGGACTGAACAAACCCATATTCTGAAAAATCTTGAAGAGTCTCCTGACCAGATGTTGATCGTGGGGCGACAGATCAAACAACAGGCACAGAGCTTAGGGATTCCTGATACTTTATCAAACGTAGACTATAAAATAGCTTATGCCTACCATAACAAGGGCTATTACGACAGTGTGCTTCAAATTACAAACCCAAGGATTGATCGTATCCGTCAAGACGCTGATGAGAATACTAAGTTAGCCAACATGCTGAATGTGGCAGGTATTGCTTACTACTTTAAGGGGCAATACGGTAAGTCTCTGAAATGCTTTTTCGAGTCACTGGCTATCTGGGAGAAAGAGGGGTTTACAAAAGGACAGATTAAAGCCAATCTTAATATTGGCAATACCTACTACTTCCGGAAAGAGTTTTACCGTGCCATTGAGTATTACGAGAAAAGTCTGGAATTGTGCCTGGCTATCCGGGACACAACCATGACTATCCATATGTACGCAAATATTGGAGAGACATTAAATAACCATTTTGATAGTTTAGACTTGGCTATGGAGTACTATCAAAATGCTCTGGAGTGGGCCGAGCTACAAAACGATGAATTTACGGCTGCTATACCCCTCAGAGGAGTTGCTGAGGTTCAAATAAAACGCGGTCAACTTGATGAGGCTCTTTCCAATGCTCAGCATGTTCTGAAGATTTTCCAACAACAGCACAACATACTTGCCACATTATACGCCTGGCGGTTGATGGCTCAGGTGCGGGGTGCTCGTCAAGAGTACGAGTTAGCAATACAAGCAGCAACGAAGGCTTATGATTTAGCCGTGACGAGCCAATCTGCTGTAGAGATTGGTGAATTAGGGAAACTATTAGCTAACTATTATTCTGAATTGGGCAATTTCGAGAAAGCCCACCAATACAGGTCGATACAAGTAGCCTATCAGGATAGTGTGTACTCGGTTGAAAAGAGTAAAATCGTTGCTACTTTAGAGCAAACCCAAGCCGAAACGAAGATTGAAGTATTGGAAAAAGACAATGCCATAAAGAAAGCCCGAATTGAACAACAGAGAGCTTACACAGTCGGAATATCATTAGTATCTATTCTGCTGTTGGGGGCACTTATTCTAGTGTACATTTCCTACAATCATCGTAAGAAGCTAAACATTCAACTAGCCGAGCAGAAGGAGGAGATCGAGACCAGAAATGATCAACTTGTGCAAATGAACGATAATCTTCAAAAGCAACAACTCCAACTAGAGAACAAAACTCAAGACCTCTCTCTCATAAACCAATTGAAAGACAAACTACTTTCCGTTATTTCCCATGACTTCCGAAGCCCACTCAACTCTCTCAAAGGAATTATCAATATTCTAGATAGTGGAGGTCTCTCGCCTCACGAGATACCACAACTCTTTGGCACCCTCTCTACCACTGTAGACAATACTACTAATATGCTCGATAACCTACTGAAGTGGACCCGAAGTCAAATGTCAGGCATTCGAGTTACTCCAGAGGAATTTGCCTTATCAAAAACCATTACGGAGGTAATAGGTACCCAAATCGCCATTGCTGAAAAGAAGGGTGTGACACTAAATCAAAAAGTAGATCCGACTATTTCAGTGTATGCTGACCCAGAAATGATCCGATTAGTTATTAGAAACCTAGTTTCTAACGCAATTAAATTTACTGATCAGGATGATACCATTACGATAGAGGCGCGACAGCAAGACCAACAAGTGTTAGTGACTGTAAGTGACACCGGAGTGGGTATTAGCCCCGAAGACATAGAAAAGCTCTTCCGTTTAAATAATCATACTACCTACGGCACCGCTAATGAAAAGGGAACCGGTCTAGGTTTAGTTCTATGCCGGGAATTTGTGGAGGGAAATGGCGGCAAAATTTGGGTAGAAAGTGAGCTTGAGCAAGGCACCACCTTTTTCTTCACCTTAATGACTACACCGGAGGATTTCCCTGAAGAGGTGCAAGAGCAAAATTCTGACGAAACTGATTCAGCAGATAATCATAAAATAACTCCCGTTGCACACTAACAACTACGGTAACTGCCCCGTCAGTCTGTAGCTTTTCTATCGTTTCCCCCTCATTAGGAGGGTCAGTAGCTACTTTCAAGGCCATTTGTTGCGTAGTAAATATATCTCGCTTTCCTACAACGACGGTAGCCAGTACATCCCACATATGATACAAATAATCGTACCCCGGAATAGAATTGATGGTAGTAGCCCAACACACCGAAGCTAGCTGAGCAACCTCATACTGTGACTGGTGGGCTAATTGCTTCAAAAAGGGTATTCCTACCGGAACGTGATTAGTCACATCGAGAGGAACCAGGGTCAGTGGTAGATCTTGCTCCAAGAGCCAGTCAGTAGACGGGGCATCCCAATACACATTCCACTCGGCTGAACCATTGTGAGTATACGTTCGCACATTGCCAGGGACATGAATGGCACCTGCCATCCAGACAATCTCTTTAATTTTCTTGGCTATGGATGAATCTTTCTTAAGTGCTTCGACCAAGGTAGTACAAGGGCCTGTCATTAAGTAGATAACCGGCTGATTAGCGTTATTTAATACTTCTACTGTAAAATCTACACCATTTGATGAACTCAAGGGAGTAGTTGGTTCATCAATAGCAAGTAGCTGCGGTAAAGCATTAATAATTTGGGGTTGTGCCCGCCAAATGTCAGGAAAAGCATTCACCCCCCGCACGGTACTAACCGCCACGGGCGTGTCAGTTTTACCCATTAAATCTATAAACTTCCGAGAGGCTTCCGCAGCGTAGCTCGGATAACAATCGGCAGGAGTGACCACCACTCCGGCCAGGTTTGTGTCTGGCATTGTTAATAGCAGTAGAAGTGAGAGCAGATCGTCTACTCCTCCGTCGTGATCAAAAAATACGGTTTGGTTTAGCATAGCTTTTCTTTACCCACAAATGTACGTATCTACCAAGATTTATCACGGTTTCCAGAAAAATCGTAGACAATACTGTAAGAATATGGTTGCTATGGATGATTATTTGAACGCGATTTACAAAACAGATACTTTAGCAGAAGAAAGTCTGACCGAAGTTAGCAGGAATTAAAAATATGGAAAAGTTTGAGTGTGATATAGCGATTATCGGAGCCGGTTTGACCGGACTTACTTTAGCGTATTTTTTGAAAGACCGAGGCCTGTCGGTTCATATTATTGAAGCTCGAGAGCGGTTGGGTGGTAGAATTAATACGGTAAGATACGATGATCTGGCTCCTCAGGAAATGGGGGCGACCTGGCTGGGTAAAAAGCACGTGGCTTTATGTGAAATACTGGAAGGGCTAGGGTTGGGAATTTTTGAACAACGCCTAGGCGAAACGGCTATTTACGAATCCATCTCTACCAGTCCACCCCAACTGGTAAAATTACCTCCCAACGATGCCCCCAGCTACCGAATTCAGCAAGGTTCGAGTATGTTGATTAATACGCTAGCCGAAAAGGTCAACTCAGCTTGCCAGATTCATACGCAACAACCAGTAAGTGATATTGAAGAACGGGGAGAGAGTGTACTGGTTACCACTCCGAATTGTGTCTTTCAGGCCTCTACGGTAGTTTCTACCCTACCGCCCTACTTGCTCCAAAACAGTATCAGTATTTCGCCCGGTTTGCCAGCAGAAATCCAGGAGGTGATGAGACTGACGCATACCTGGATGGGTGATTCCATCAAAGTTAGCTTCGCTTATAAAAGCCCTTTCTGGCGAGCAGAGAACTTAAGTGGTACTATCTTCAGCAACGTTGGACCCATTCCGGAAATGTACGATCATGCCGACTTTGAGGATCAACGGTTTGCCCTGAAGGGTTTTCTGAATGGAGCTTATTTCTCGCTTACGAAAGAAGAACGACGGGATCTAGCTTTGCAACAACTACACAAATACTATGGGCCTCATGCTGACAATTATATTGACTACGAGGAAAAGGTGTGGCGCAACGATGGCTTTACTTTCTCGCCCTACGAATCGCACGTGATGCCGCATCAGAATAATGGCCACTCAATTTTCCAACAGCCTTATTTTGGCGGAAAGCTATTTATCGCCGGTACAGAAACCGCGACTCAGTACCCCGGCTACATGGAAGGTGCGGTAGCAAGTGCTCGGCACGTTGCCCAACAGTTAGAGAAATTATTTGATTTCACAAAATAAAATTGCTGTTCAAATGAGCGAAAGTCGAGCAATAGACCATATCGTATACACTGTTCCTAATCTGGAGGAAGCCAAGGATCAGTTTCAGCAGCAGAGAGGAGTCCGACCGACTTTTGGTGGATACCAAGCAACTCAAGGAACCAAAAATGCCATAGTGAACCTGGGTGATGCCTGTTACTTGGAATTCTTAACGATTGATGAAGAAAATCATGATGTACCGCCGCCCCACTGGATGGGAGTAGACTTGATCGCCACCCCTAAAATTACGCGCTGGTCGCTAAAGTCATCCGATCTGAAAAATGATAGCGAAGTGCTCAGAAACTATAACGACAGCATGGGCGTGGTGAAGGGCGGTCAACGGGAAATGACGAACGGAAAACTACTTACCTGGGAAATGTCTATGCCTTTGGCGGAACCGGAGGTAGAGATCATTCCTTTCCTCACCGACTGGCAACATTCCGATACTCATCCTAGCGAGCAGCTCCCAGAGCAATGCCACTTGCTCAGAATCGGCGCGACCCATCCTAATCCGGAGTCGCTCTACGCAGTACTCAATTATTTTTACCCCGAACTCGTTATTACCCAGGCTGATCGGACCAGCCTATCTATTGATATTCAAACGCCCAATGGAGTCGTTCAACTGTGATTTTTCTGGCTAAGGTAAATTTCCGGCCCAGCGGAGGGCGTTTTCCAGCATCTCGATGTGAAAGGGATCTTCAAAAGCTGCTGCTTGATGGCCTAGTGCCGAATAAAATGCTCGTCCCTGACCTACCGTACGGAACCACACAATGGGGTGATCATCGCCCATGCCCCAATCTTTATCGGTCACTAAAAAGCCAATGTTTCCGCTAGGATTGATCAGGGATTCGTCTAGTGTGTACAATACATTGGCATCGCTATCGCGGGGATTGGTGGAGAAAACGTACCACTCTTCTACTTGTTCCCAGCGGCCCGGCAAATCTGATGCCAGCTCGTGATCGGCCTGATCGGGTTCTAAATACAACATTGACTTTTGAATTTGCGGATCGAGCGGATGGTGGGAAAATTCAGCTCCAATCACTTCTTGTTCGTACCACTCCCATTGATGCGAATCATCACCCGCCGCATGGATACCCACGAATCCACCTCCACCTTCCAGATACGCTCGGAAGGCCTGCCGCTGCTCATCGTTTAGTACCTTACCGCTGGTGTTGTTCCAAACCACCACGCCAAAGCGGGTGAGTTGTTCGGGGTTGAATACTGCGCCGTTGTCGGAAATGAAAATCGGCCAGCCATTTTCTTCAGCCATTTGCTGAAAAACGGGTAAAGAAGCTTCAATTGCCCCTCCGTGGCGGAAACCATTGGTCTTGGAAAAAATTAACACTCCGTTTTTGTTCAGGCTAGCCGGAAGTTCGGGGGGAGTGGTTTCGTAAAAGTTAAATCCGTAGCGGGCCTTATAAATGAATAAACTAATTCCGATGACAGCTACGAGCACCAGCCCTGCTAGGGATATACCGAGGATCTTTAAAAACCTTCTCATGCTAAATTGCTGCTTGATTTAAAAACTCTATCCAGTTTACGACGGCTACCAAGACTTCCTCGTCATCTTTCTCGCCCACAAACACCACGTAGATATCGTGCTTGCCCGATACTTCTTCAATAGCCGTTACCGGCTCCTTAAAGCCCATCGTGGTTAATCCCTGTTCCAACTTCGCGCTGCCCAGTAACTCTCCGTCTGGGGCATCCAATCGGTACTCTACTGTTCCCCCCTTGGTGATGCCCGGTGCCAGGCCAAATTGGCCTTTGATGGCGGCTACGCCGGTCAGGTCAATATCCCGGAACATAAACGATTTACCGTGCTGACCTACTACAATGGTCATGTCTTCGTCGATGCCGGGAGTATCTTCTGCATTCACCGGAAACTTCATAGCTTGGCCCATATCGTAATCTTCGATTTCTATCACTATGGGATGTCTTACCAGTTCTAAGGAGGATACTGACCTCTTCCCAGTTTGACCTACTGCCGGAAAAGATATTTAAGTTGTAGCCTCGGTTCTTTTTCAAGGCCGCCTATTCCAGTGATCTCGCATTTCCTCTATAGCCTCCTGTTCCCTTTCATAAATCATTCCGGGGTCAACATCAAATCCATAACTATTTCCCTTCTCTCTATACATCTTAGCCAGTTTCAATTTTGCCTCTGCATAACCAGAAAATCCAATTTTAGAGGCTTTTAGATACCAAGCAAATGCTTCCTTCTCATCTTTTTCTACTCCTATCCCTGACTCGTACATTTCACCTACACTATGTTGATAAAACGAGTATCCTGTTGTCCTAGCTGCTTTCAGTAACCAATCAAATGCTTGCTTTTCATCTTTTTCTACTCCTATTCCCCACTTGTACATTCCTCCTATTGTATGCTGGGCATCGGCATTTCCTTGTTCAGCGGCTTTCAGTAACCAATTAAATGCTTTCTTTTTATCTCTTTCTACGCCTTTAACCCCTCTGTCATACCAATCTCCTAATTTATATTGGGCATCAGCATTTCCTTGTTTGGCAGCTTTTAGATACCAAGTAAATGCTTCCTTTTCATCTTCTTCTACTCCTATTCCTTTTTCATAGATTCGTCCGATATGGTATGCCCAGAAATCCTCTTGTTCAGCTGCTTTTAAATACCAATCAAATGCCTGTTTCTTATCTATAGTTACCCCTATCCCTCTTTCGTAACATTCTGCTAGTTTCACTTGTGCCCGTACGTTTCCTTGCTCAGAGGCTTTCACATAGTAGGTAAATGCCTGCTTTTCGTCTTTTTCTACTCCTTTCCCTTCTTCGTACATTAACCCTAATTGAACTAGAGCACCAGAACTACCTTGCTCAGCAGCTTTCTCAAACCAAATAAATGCCTGATTTTCATCCTGAGTGACTCCCTTTCCATGTTTATACATCAGTCCTAAATAGAGTTGAGCTTTTGCAATGCTCTGTAAGACTAGAGCAGAAAAGTAAGTCAACGCTTCATGGTAATTCTGGCTATCGTAGGCCCGAATAGCTTGTTCTAATTGATTATTAAGCTTCTCCTTCTCATTCTCGGCCGTGATAGTAGGTTTTTGGTGGGTCTGAAGATTGGGCTGACCCGAAAGGTGCAGTTCTATAACCTGCTGTAGATTATCCTGTACTTCATCCAGTGGTTTGTCATAAGCCGGAATCCAGTGAATAGAACTAATAAAATATTCTAGGTCATCCGAAAGCGAAAGTTCTTCCAGCCATAAACAAACAATAGGCAAATCCTGATTAACTGCTCGTTCTACCTCTCGCATCACTTGAGCGGAGTTGTTTGAGTTATTGGTAAGAATCAGGAGAAAGACTTTAGTTGTGCGAATAGCTTTCATGATTGATCCGGCCCAGGATTGTCCGGGCTGGATATTTCGAGGAGCGATCCAACAACGTAAATTGTTATTCTCAAGATGCCGATAGATTTGCCGAACAATGACTTGATCTTTACTAGAATAACTAATGAAAATATTGTGGTCAGACTGCATCATTCTTACCAAATGTAATTAATAAAATTATTTTACTTACTTAAAAATCAATCATTGCAGCATCTCAGTTCGTTTCATACCAATAACTGAAATTCATAAGGGATTCATCTAGCGTGTACAATACATCGGCATCGCTATCGCGGGGATTGGTGGAGAAAACGTACCACTCTTCTTCCCGTTCCCAACGGACGGGTAAATCCGATGCTAGCTCGTGATCGGACGGATGGTGAAAGAATTTTGCTCCGATGACTTGTTGCTGATACCAGTTCCAGTGGTGGGAATCGTCGCCCGCCGCATGAATACCCACAAATCTACCGCCTTTAGAAATATTCTCATGCTAAATAGCTTCTGATTGATTGATAAATTCTATCCAGTTTACCACGGCTACCAAGACTTCTTCGTCATCTTTCTCACCTACAAATACTACGTAAATATCGTGCTTGCCCGATACTTCATTGATAGTCGTTATCGGCTCCTTAAATCCCATCGTCGTTAACCCCTGTTCCAACTTCGCGCTGCCCAGTAACTCTCCGTCTGGGGCATCCAATCGGTACTCTACTGTTCCCCCCTTGGTGATGCCCGGTGCCAGGCCAAATTGGCCTTTGATGGCGGCTACGCCGGTCAGGTCAATATCCCGGAACATAAACGATTTGCCGTGCTGACCTACTACAATGGTCATGTCTTCGTCAATGCCGGGAGTATCTTCTGCCTTTATCGGAAATTTCATAGCCTGCCCCTCGTCGTAATCTTCGGCCTCAATTCGAGGATGCCTTAGCAACAGTGATTGCTGTACGCTGAGCGGCCCCACCGCTTGACCTCCCTGGTCGGTGTAGCTGGCCGTTAATACGTAGCTTCCGTAGGGGTTTTTCTCCAGATGCGAGCGGCTGGTATACGTGCCCTGCGGTGGATACTGGGAACTTCGGGGAGCATCATCGGATAGCGACAGAATATAATCCACCATTTGGGCGGCCTGCTGGGTCGATATACCCGGATGGGCGGCCATAGCTACTTCTCCCCAGTTACCACTACCCCCCTGCACAATTTTTCCGGCCAGCATATCACGGGCTGTTTCATCCCCTTGGTAGCGCTGAGCAATTTTCTGGTAAGCGGGACCGATAGACTCTCCAGCCTCTTTATGGCAGGCCATACAATCAGAATTAGCTATCAGTTGCTTACCGATCATACCTATTGAGGCATCCGCCAATTCAGCGTGATCTTTAGCAGCTAAAACTTTATCGCGGCCTTCGGGTAGGTAATCAAAAGAAACAATGACGCGGGAAGGATCAATCGTGCCACCGGTTAAGCTACCATCTTCGACATCACTTACGTTGATGGCGTAATTCAGATTTAGGGGTTGATCCGGCCAGAAGAAGGTCTGGTTACCTTTATTGATTGCCCAGCTCAGCTGAGGTAGTTCGTTACCAACTTTAATTTCGGTAGTAGTGCTAGACTCTTTTCCTTCTTTGTCGGTTACGGTTAGCTCCACTTGATAGACCCCCGGCTCTTCAAAAGTGTAGCTAGGATTGGTTTCTGAAGATTCCGCTTCTTCGTTACCGAAATTCCACTTATAGGTTAGTGGATCGGCATCGTAATCAATAGAATTACGCCCAGCAAACTGCACGGTGAGCGGTACTCCGCCAATGGTTTTATCGGCTTCTAGCTTGGCAATGGGCGCCCGGTTACCGGCGGTATACTCAATGCGAGCCAGCTTGGAATCCGGGTTTTGGGAGAACCAGCCCGAACCGTACTCCAGCACATACAGGGCACCGTCAGGGCCGAAAGTCATATCAATAGTATTATTGAATTTCATGTTAGGGACGAAAGGAGTGAGCTTGTCCAGATCGCCTTGCTCATTCAGGGTAGCCAGAAATATCCATTGCCGCATCCAGTCGTAGACGAACACTTTTCCGTTGAAGTATTCAGGGAAGTTTCGACCACTCTCCGCATAATCATCACGGTAGTACACTGGGCCGGCCATCGCGTTACGGGAACCAGTACCCAGCAGTGGAAATTCTTCCGAAGCATCGTAAGGGTAGTAGACCATTGCCGGTTGGGCGGGAGGCAATTCAGTCGCTCCGGTACTATTGGGAGAGTTGTTCACGGGTTTTTCGGGATCGAAAGCTTTGCCGGATTCCTCCGCGGCAAAGTCGTAGTCGTGGTATGCCTTATTGTCGGCCACAAAGTAGGGCCAGCCGTAATTACCGGCCTGCTTGGCCTGATTGATCTCATCATGGCCTTTCGGTCCCCGCGAAACCGAATCTTTGCGGGCATCAGGTCCCACCTCGCCCCAGTACAGATAGCCGGTATGGGAGTCGATAGAAATACGGAACGGATTGCGATTCCCCATCGTATAAATCTCCGGTCGACCTACCGAACCATCCGTGGCAAACAAGTTACCTTCGGGAATGCTGTAGCTTCCATCAGCCTCCGGTTTAATTCGAAGAATCTTACCGCGCAAGTCGTTGGTATTGGAGGCAGATTTCTGGGCATCCCAGGGAGAGCGGCCATCACGTTCGTCTATGGGTCCGTAACCGTCCGACTCGTGAGGGTTGGTATTATCGCCCACGGAGATAAATAGATTCCCGTTAGGCCCAAACTCCAGAGAGCCACCTGAGTGACAGCACTCTTCCCGCTGGGTAGGAATTTCCAGTAGTACTTGTTCCGATTCAGCCAGCAGGCTATCATTTTCCAGCGTAAAGCGGGAAATGTGCTGTTTAGGAGTATCGCCAGGAGGGGAATAAAAGAAATATACCCAATGGTTCTCCGCGTAGTTTGGATCAACCGCTACGCCCAGTAGCCCATCTTCGTGCCCCGTATGCACCGGCAGTTGAGCTATCTGCTGATTCTGACCTACGGAAAGATTAAATAGGTGAATTCCCCCCTTACGCTCGATGAAGATGATCTTATCGTCCGACAGAAAGTCCAGCTCCATCGGCTCGTTCAGGTTTTGGGTAAGCAATACCTTGGTAAATCGGTTCTCTTCGGGCATCACCTCGGAGTAGGCTTGGCTGTAATCTACCGGGGTGCCGGCCCCAATAGCGTACTTAATGCCACCGGCCAGATGCTTAAGAAATAGCGGATCTGAGTAAGATTCTACGGTGTGGCCTAGTCCAGTATAGAACATGCGCCCGCCGTCGTACTCTTTATACCAAGCGATGGGATGATTCTCGCCATTAGTGCCGCCTTCGTAGGTGGATTCATCTAGATTGATGAGCACGTTATTTTCTTGATTAATCGCTTTGAGGTTGTACCACTCGTCAGTGTAGATCCAATCCTTCGGCAGCGAGTCGGTAGCGGAGTGATTAGTGTTAAGCACCTGTAGGGTAGCTTCCCGCACATTAGGGTTGCTGGGGTGACCATCGAAGTAAGCTCCTACCAGCTTGCCGTACCAGGGCCAGGCGTATTCGGTATCGATGGCCGCATGTACTCCTACAAAGCCCCCTCCGGCCTGAATGAAGCGCTCCATCTGCACTTGCTGCTCGGGATTCAGAATATCCTGGGTGGTATTTAGGAATATAATCACATGGAAATCCTTTAGCTTCTCTTCGTTGAAAACGCTGGCATCCTCGGTGGCTTCCACCTGAAAGTTATATTGTTCACCCAACTTTTTAACGGCTTCAATACCGGGCTCGATGGATTCGTGGCGGAAGCCTTCGGTTTTGCTGAAGACTAGTACGTTTATTTCGGTTTTGCCGCTAGAAAATACCGTGAAGTATACCAGCAATACGGCAGCTACTCCCAGTACCGCGAACGTGATTTTCTTTTTCATAAATGAGTTAAGTTACGTCTCAATAAAAATCTAACTATTTATACAAAGTTGAACATTGTAACTACAATTCTATTCGGCAAATCAGTGCCTGAGTATTTTCAGCAGCCTCATAGAATGCTTTATTAATGGTATGATATGTTCCATAATATATTTCCAATCCTCCTGTTTGGTAAAGAACTTTATTTTGTACACTCGTTTGTTTATCATTTTTTGTTGATCCCACTTAGCACTTAATTCGTCTTCACTTATCTTTTGTAGCTCCCTACAAATTGCTTGTACCTCATCAGTTTTTAAGTAACGAGGGCTGCTAGTTTTATGTGCCCCTGTTTCAAAAAAGTGCGCTTCCTTAATTACCTTTTTGAGAATTTTTTCTGCCGACGTATCACATTCGTTGAGGAGAAACTGAGCCACATCCCAGGCACTATCTAAGCCATAAATCCGATTTTCAACGTTGTCTCCTTCTATCCAGTCACTAAGCTGCTCTATCCAGTTATCTGCCTCTTCGGGTAGCTGCGAGAGCAGATCGATCCATTTTTCTCCGATCCGGTAGTAAGTGCAGGTAACACTCAATGTTGGCTTAGTTTATATGAGTTCTGGTTACAAATCAATAGGAACCTCCTGGCTGCCCTGCTCAATAGACTGGTAAATCGCCTCGATAATCTTCATATCCCGCATACCCATTTCACCGGTGGTCTTTATCATTTCGTTCTGCATAATGCATTCGGCAAAACGATCCATGTGTACGGCTTGCTCACTAATCTGCGGAAAGTCCATCGGTCCCTCGCTGGTTTCTCCGGCCAGTGGCCCGTAGGTATAGGCCGGGGATAGTTCAAACCAACCATTTTCGGCTTCGCCCCGAAGTTTATTATAGTTTTTATTGTAGCTCGTTTGGCAATTTGCTTTCAGTCCGCTAGGGAAAGTCAACGTGAAGTTGATGGTTTCGTCTACTTCGCTGAATTTCTCCATATCAGTCTTAAACTCCTCAGCCACTACGGAAACGGGTTCCTCACCTGAGGTGTAGCAGGCCGCCTGGATAGTGTAGATTCCCACATCCATCAGTGCCCCACCGCCAGCCCTTTCATAATCTAATCGCCACTGGGTAGGGTCGCCAATGGTAAAGCCGAAGGCGTTGTCAATTCCGGTCAACGGGCCAAACACCTGTTCTTGTCCTAGCCGTATGACTTCCTGATTGAAGGGTTCGTAGTGTAGCCGGTAGCCCACGGCTAACTGCACGTTGTTTTGGTTGCAAGCATCAATCATCTGCTGGCACTCATCTACCGAAATAGCCATTGGTTTTTCGCACATTACGTGCTTACCGGCTTTGGCCGCCCGAATGGTGTATTCGGCGTGCATGGAGTTGGGTAGCACCACGTAAATGATATCGATGTCGTCGTTGTTGACCAGTTCGTCGTAATTGTCGTAGTTATAAATGTTTCCGTCGGGAATGTTGTACTTCTGCTTCCACTCTTCAGCCTTGGCCGGAGTTCCGGTGACAATACCAGCCAGGTAGCACTTTTCGGTTTGCTCTAAGGCGGGGGCTAGTTGTCCTTTACTGTAGTTTCCTAGTCCTACTAAAGCTAATCCCAAGCGATCCTTTTTTGCCGGTGCTTCCGTGCTTTCGGTGACCGTTTCGGACGATTGTTGGTTTGAGGAACAGGCCGAGCCGAGTACGCCCATTGAGGCGGGTAGAAACAAGCCAGCCCCGGCCCCCTGAGAAATGCGCTTTACAAATTTACGACGAGTGGTGTAGTAGGTAGGTTTTTTCATAGGTCTATTCAATTGATCGATAGCTCGATGGTTAGTTGTCCACTTTAGTTAACTGTTCTAGCTAATTTAATAAATCGTAGGATAATAATAATCCGAAGTCTAAATTCGATGGAAAAGAATACTATGGAAGACCGGATTAAAACCCAGCATCCCCAGGGTAAACAAGGGGTGAATATTGAAAAAAATAAGTACGAACAAGTGAAAGAGGCCATTCTGGAAGTACTCGACGGAAAATCGCTTACCCACAAAGAATTAACCGATGAAGTATCTGAGCTACTGCGTGGCTCGTTTGACGGCTCTATTGCCTGGTACACCGAGACTGTGAAGTTGGACCTGGAAGCCCGTCGTCTGATTGAGAGAGATACATCATTAAGTCCTGCTCGTTATCGGATAAGTGTTGTTGCTTGAACTAAGTGCCGATGGCTAAGACCGTTGATCTAAAAAGAAAAACTGTATGGAGTTAGATATTTACCAAGTTGACGCGTTTACCAATAAAGTTTTTGGCGGAAATCCAGCGGCGGTCTGTCCTTTAGAAGAGTGGATTCACCCAACGATTATGCAGAGTATCGCTGCCGAAAATAATTTAGCCGAGACTGCCTTCTTTGTCAGGAAAGGAGGCGTTTATGAAATCCGCTGGTTTATGCCTCACGATGAGATTGATTTATGCGGACACGCAACTTTAGCATCTGCTCATGTCATTTTCAATTATCTCCAACCTGATTTAGAAATCATTCATTTCAGCTCCCAGAGCGGTACATTAAGAGCGGAAAAATCTGAAAACGGAAATATTGTTCTAGACTTTCCGTCTCGTCCACCAAACAAAATTGAAATACCACCAGAAGTATTTACCGCTTTTAATCATAAGCCGGTAGAAGCTGCGGCAAGTAGAGACTTAATTTTACTTTTTAATGATGAAGAAGAAATTCGGACATTACAATACGATTTAAGTTTTCTAAAAGAACTACCCTATTTAGGTATCGTTCCTACTGCCAAAGGTGTTGAGGTTGATTTTGTTTCTCGAGTATTTGATGCTAATGCTTCAATGCCAGAAGACCCGGTTACTGGTTCTGCTCATGCCTCTTTGATACCTTATTGGTATAAAAAGCTGAACAAAAAATCTTTGATAGCTAAACAATTATCGGCAAGAGGAGGGGATTTAATTTGTAGCATTGATCATGACCGGGTATACATTGCAGGGAAGGCTATTTTATATCTAAAGGGGATCATATCTATACCAAACTTCAACCAAAACTGATACCAACTGTGTCCCCAATAGTAGCACTACGTATAAGCTAGCCGTTTTGTAACCATGGTAGTATTATCATGCTATTTGATCCCGGTTCTGAGAAAATACACTTACTTCTCCGAGCTTCCAGGAGAAGATTCTACGAAATAAGGACGAAGAAAATAATATGTCAGCATAAAATGTCCTGCGAGACCCAGGTGAAAACCAATTCCTCGGGAGAGAATCCTTACAGTGTCGGGTATTCCTTCAATTTCTCCAGGAATAATTGTAATCAAAGCGATTAACAATGGGTTCCACAGTGCCATCCATCTGGGATACAATGTTGGCCTCACCGCTACCGTAATTGAGTATAGAACTGATCCCAAAAACAGGATAAATATGGCAGAAAAAAAGAGGAAATAATTGTAGGTCTGAATAGGTAAAACCAAAGTCTCCAATTCCTGAATGCCAGGGGAGTTATGGACAGCTTGAAGAATACTGTAATGAGCGAAAAACGAACCGTGTCCGGATGAACCTAAAGCCAAAAAATAGGCTAGAACACCGCTAGAAGAAACTGCCCAGAACGAACCTGCTGGACGTAAAGCAAAGTAGGTTGGGATAAAACCTATACCGGCAAACGCAAGTGCTATTGAACCAGCCCAATATGATAGATTTAATGCCCATTGAGGCCAATCTCCTAGGTCTCCGAAGGAATACAAAGTTGTATTACAAATAATAACTATCAAAGATGCGCTAAGTCCAGCAGCCGAAAAAAATTTTAAAGCGTTTGCGTTGAACTGTATCTCAAATTTTTGATTATTGCCGGACTCTCGGGCGAGTGTTTTCATTTTTACTTTGATTGAAATCCTTTTTTGAAAGGCTTTGATGTCTGTCGTTTTTGTCCTTAATAATCAACCAATAGGTAGTCTTCATTCCGGACGGATCAGCCTATTGTTCTAAGGGTGCGCAGCTATGAAGTACTGTCATCCTCAGGATGGCTGTGTTGGTCTATCCGTGGTTCTCAGTTGATTACTCCTAGTTTTTGACCTGTTTCTGATTTACTTGTTTTAAGGTACCAATTTTTCGTTGAGTTTTTAACAATTCAGAGAAAGGTTTCCCACTACGCTTAGCCCTCTACATTCAAGGGGAGGAAGTATTAGCTCTGTCTATTAGTTCTAGTAGCTCAAAGTCTTAAAAAAAACCCAGCAACTCACTTGTTTTTTACAAGTGATTTAGTATCTTTGAATACTTGCAAAAAGCAAGTGAGCAAATTATACTAATCGTATTTATAAAAACACATAGGAACCATGAGAATTGACTTAGACAGTTTAAAGAAAGACACCTGGTCGGAACAGGAGTATGAAAACGCGGTGATTGTAACAGATTTTGTTCAGAACATCATGAACAACCACGATTTTGATTACATCAAAAAAAAATATGGCAATCACAAATACAAACAGCACAACCAGAGTATGGTGGATGGTTTGACGGGAGTAATCCAAGTAGTCTCAAGTTTCGCTAAAAGATATCCTGATTACACCTATGATGTAAAGCATGTTTATGTAGATGGCCCTTTCGTGACACTTCATTCGCATGCTACCAACAACAAGAAGCACCGAGGTAATCCTAAAAAGGGCTTGAACATCATGGATATATGGAAGGTAGAAAAAGGAGAAATTACCGAGCATTGGGACGCTGTCCAACCAATACACGGGGCTATGAGATTCCTGTTCTGGATGATAGGCGGCAAATTCAAAAATAACAATACCTATTTTTAATAAGGTATTGATTTAGACAATTTCCTCGTTGAGGTACCCCATGAGATAACACATAAAATGATTGAGTCAACAGAGAAATTCTCTCAGGCAACAGTTAATGCTAGTACAAATTCTAATAATATAACTGGTAATGGGTCAAAGTAGTTTTTATAGTTATCTTTGTCAGAAACGTATGATTG
>ERZ1740058.309-NODE-309-length-40811-cov-11.879969_pt1 | contig 40811 bp, 46 predicted proteins | sample MGYA00581745_ERZ1740058 | MGnify/ENA primary metagenome ERZ1740058 (study PRJEB43018, sample SAMN04849742) | marine metagenome | isolation source: floating plastic debris | place: Pacific Ocean | collected 2008-08-30 | study: EMG produced TPA metagenomics... | reverse complement strand
TCAAATCCAGTCTCAGCTTTTTTCTTCCCCATTTCTGTTCGTCGAACTCACGTTAAGAAAATGCGTGTCGCTGACTTCGACCATGACTTGAAGTGCGGGCAAGCGGCTCCCACTGCTGGGTCAATCAGAAAGAGAAAGCAGCTCGCTCATGTTCTGAAACCTGGGCTACCGCTCTTTGGTTCAGCAATGTCAAAAACTGAGTGACTCAGCTTGCCTGTAAGCCCTACGAAAAACCAATAGCGAAAAGCGCACCGACCCTGAACTCGGCGTTGCACGAGCGCGACCCACTGACGGCTCTATCGTTTTTTCGGCGTTCGCCCAGACGAGGGTTTGGGTGGTTCCTCTGGCCTAGGCTCCGGCCCTACCGGCGTATTCATCAGATCGACCAGCCCCTCAGATAGGAACTTGGGATCCATAAAGAGCACCTTGGAATTCTCGCTTTCGCCCAGCTTTTGATTTGCCTCGACGTACTGCTGAGCAATCAGGAAATTGAGAATTTCTCGAGCATCAGAGCGCTCCTTCAAAGCTTGAGAGAGCAGCTGAATCGACTGCACTGTCCCCTGGGCCCGTTTGACCGAGGCTTCCTGATCGCCCTCGGCTTCCAATACCGTGGCGCGGCGTTTGAGTTCGGCGGCCTGCTGCTGCTGCATTGAGTCCAACACTGACTGGGGGGGATCAATGCTCTGCACTTCGACTCGGGTCACCTTGACGCCCCAAGGTTCCGTCGCTTCGTCCAGCTGATCCAGCAGCGCTTGGTTCAGCCCTTCACGGGAAGAAAAGGTATCTTCGAAGGGCATCTTGCCGATTTCGGAACGGAGAGTTGTCACCACTAATTCCCGAATAGCAGCCTGAATATCTTCAATTTCGTAATAGGTGCGCTCTAGATCTAGTATCTTCCAATACACCACGGCATCGACATCGAGAGCGACGTTGTCCCGAGTAATGGCGGACTGCGGCGGGACATCGAGCAGCCGTTCACGGATGCTGTCTTCCCACACGATGGTGTCTAAGAACGGCACGACAAAGTTGAGACCGGGACGGAGCTTGCGGTGATAGCGCCCGAGCCGTTCAACAAGTGCCTGAGTCCCTTGATTAACAATGCGTACAGAGCCGACGGTGTAACCAATTACAACTAGCGCCAAAATTGCAAAAATTGAAGTTCCTGCCATTAGCCGTCTGCTGCCTCGCCAGCGTAGAGAATCATCGTCAGTGTAGTCTTTTTATCTCAATGTAGAACGCAGAGCCAAACTTGCTGACCGCAGCGGCGCCTCGTCTAAACGCTCCATGCAGGTGACTGGGGTCTTGGGAGCGATCGCCTCAGCCATAATCTAAACCGCTTTACGTCACTAAAATAGTTCTCCCGTACTTTATTCTGGCTTGACGAAGAACCTTTGTAAGCAAATGCACACGAAGCTTTAGCATTTTGCCGAGCCTCAATCGTAGAAGTGATTATCGTCTGAAATTCTCCTCAGCAGAGGCGATCGCGAAGCCAAAATTGGATTTAACGGCGTCAGTCCACTAATGTCTGATCAGCTTTGACGTTTTTAGCAGCAGCTTTTGGGGCAATTGAGCGAGGGAGCTATGGCAAGACGGTGTAGCTGATGATGGGCAAAAACGTGACCAGTGTAACGACGCCCACCACCACCATCAATCCAGCGGGCAGAAATCGGCGAGTTTTAATCAGGCGAACGATAAATACAATCACCAACAGCAGCGTTACGGCGATCGCCAGCCAAGCGCCCCACAGCTGTTTTTGAATGAGAGCCAGGCCCCCCACCAGCAGCAGGCTGCCAGAAATCACACCAGAAATGAGCGACGGTTTGCTGCCAGCCTTTTGATAGCCAATGATGCCGCCCGCGATCGCCAAGACGGCATAAATAAACGTCATTAAAGTAGCGATCGTCATCGGCCAACCCTCAAGAAAAATAGTTGTTCCACAGCATAGTGCAAGCGGGCTGACTCTCCCAGTACTCGACGGCAGAAATGGCAGTTCTGAAAAGTACCGCCATAAGTCCCTTAGTCACACCTCGCCCATAGCAGGCCGCCGGTTGATTAGGACATTCGAGATTGCTAAAATCCCGGTTCAGCAAGGCTCTTCATCCTGAAACCTTAGTTGCGGCAGCCAGGGGTGCAGCTAACATAACGATCTCGAGACTGACAGACCTCTGAAGCACAACTGCGGATCTTGTGATAAGCAACAACGGCATAAGGGGCGTGACGACGACGTGACCTACTGGATTTCTGGAAAAGCCATTTTGAGAAAGTTGACGATTTCCTCGTCGCGCTCGATTTGCTCGCTAGTTTCTTTGAGTTTTTCCGTATCAATCTCTAATGTATTGGCGTCAATTTCCCGAATCAGCTCGATCGCGCTTGCCACCTCCTCATCGCTGGCTGCGAGCATGGCATCGCGCAGATAGATCCATGTTCGGTCAGGATCCTCGGTGACGGTCATGGCATTGCTTGCCAACCGATAAAACCGCTCTCCCACCGGAGTATAGCTAGCTTCAAGCAAATATTCGCGATTGACCGGCGTTTCCGACGTCAAGTACTCGTGGGCACTAGCTTCATCCACATCAGTAAAAAAAGCGACCAGATTGATTAGCCTTTTAACATTTTGCGGGGGCCGACTGGTGTTCGCAAATTCGTCCAACTCGGCAACCGTTAAGTCAGGCCAGCCGCCAAAGCGAGTCAGCAGCCGCACCTTTTCCAGAGCCTGAGCATTGGTCAAAGGCATAAGTGCAATCGCGCCAGCACCCAACAGGACGCCGCTAGCGACTCCCAAACGCTTCAATCGACGAGCGACCCCAGCAGCAAATACAAATTTTGATGGCATAACTCAAATGATCAAATAACGAATAAATAGTTGTGCTAGTTGGTGCAGTTGTCATGGCAAATCTTACCGTTGCAGCGGTACTCGCTTCCATCCTGCAGATTGTCTAAACATTTTCAGACGGTAATTCCAGCCCGGTGTTCCTTAGACTTGCCTCTAATGGATTCAGCTGGATTCAGCAATTTCAAAGCGGGCTGCGAGTGCTGCCATTGGCTAAGGACGTATTCCTTATGGAGAGCGGATTCCGCCAACCTTATTAGAGACCCAGCGCAACCCGCCGATGGCGAGCGCCCCGGCCATTAAAATTCCCAGGGCTGGCTGAAAAACCGGCGTCCACAGCTGGTACCAAGTCTCCAGCCCCAAGTTGACGTTTAGACTGCGCCCCACCACAGCGGTGGCAAACCAGCCAAAACTCGCCAGCACAAAAAATAAATTAGCCACAAGCAGCCAATTGAGGCCATTCAAGACTCGATTCCACATAGCTTAGTCAACCCTCTGTGATCGCTTAAAATTGCCGCCCGTTTGATTGCGAATTGTAACTTAATTCATCTGAGCAAGCCGATATCAGAAAAGAAATTTTGCGAAACAACATTGCTGCTCGGAGTCGCCACCGTATTGAGACTATTCTCATTACGGGGCTCCTGGCCCCGGCTGCAGCAGCCCACAGCGACAGAGCAGTGCAAACAAAAATGTCTAAACGTAAAGCGAATATATCTGAGCGTAAAAAAATGTAATGAAAACGCTCATCAAAACCCTTTACTGTATCGGTTATGACGTTAAATCTTCTTTAGATCTGTCAGCAAATCTCGCTTTGAATACACATTGGAATGTCTAGCATGAGCAGTAACTTAGCCAGTCAGCTTCGAGAAGGCACAAAAAAAGCGCACACTATGGCAGAGAATGTTGGCTTTGTCCGATGCTTTTTGCGCGGCGTAGTTGAGAAAAATTCCTACCGCAAGCTCGTCGCTAACTTCTATTTTGCTTACACTGAAATGGAAGAAGAGCTGGAGCGCCACAAAGACCATCCGGTGGTTTCCAAGATTCACTTCCCTGAGCTGTATCGTAAGCAGAGTTTGGAGGAAGATTTGCAATATTACTACGGCGCTAACTGGCGGGAGCAAATCAGCCTGTCTAAAGCTGGTCAAAAATATGTTGATCGCATTCGCGAAGTCGCCAATACTCAACCTGAACTATTAATTGGACATTCCTACACGCGCTATCTGGGCGACTTATCCGGGGGGCAAATTCTCAAAGGCATTGCCCAGCGGGCCATGAACCTCTCTGAAGGACAGGGCACGGCTTTCTATGAATTTGCTGAAATTGATGATGAAAAAGCGTTCAAAGCAACCTATCGTCAGTCTCTCAATGAGGCAGACGTTGATGCTGAGATGGCTGAGCAGATTGTGGAAGAGGCGAATGACGCCTTTGGCGTGAACATGGAAATGTTTCAAGAGCTAGAAGGTAACCTCATCAAGGCGATCGGACAAATGCTGTTTAACACTTTGACTAGCCGTCGCCGCCGTGGCAGCACTGAGTTGGCCACAGCAGAGTAATTTACGCGATTTTTGCTGCTAAACCTCGTTCAGATTGGGAGCTTTGGTTTAGCCCTTTACTGACCCCACCTCGCTTCTCTGCTTGACACAGGCAAAAGGCCGGCCCCTCGTTGAGGAGCCGGCCTTTTATCGGTAGAACTGACATAAGGAAGCGGCAGTTAAATAACCCGCCTAATGCACAAAATAGCTGCAAAGGTTTGGCAGTGCCAAACCCCAACGACCACGTAAGTTCGACGGGTTTAGAAAATAGCGAGAGATAGAGCCGGCGAGCCTTTGAACTCCAGGTCTAAGACGGGTTTCTTTTCCTGATAGGTATGAGCCACCAAGGCCGCCAGAGTATTGACCAGGAAATTGAGGGGACTGCGATGGCGGGAGTGTTCAATCTGAAAGATGTTCTTGAGCTGGTCATTGACGGTTTCAATCAGAGCCCGTTTGCGCAGCATCACCTTGTCAATGAGCTTCATGAGTTTGCTTTTCATCTTCTTCTTGTAGTTAGTGACCAGTTCTAAGCCCCGCTCACAAAGTTCCTCGAAGAATTCCTGGCAAAGGTGACCGCGTTCGCGTAGCGTCGCCTCAGCAAATCGTCGAAGAGCTTGCCGATGATGTCTTGTGTCATCTCTGGTACCGGGACTCGGTCGTCGGTCTTGGCTGGGGTGAGTTTGAACGCCAGCAGTTCGCCGCGATCGTTGATGACCAAATGAAGCTTAAAGCCAAAGTGCCAGCCCATAGAGTTCTTGCTCCCGCCCACTTGGTCAGAGAACACTTTGTGCGACTTGGCGCGGCGAGGATGACAGACCTCGATGGTCGTCGAGTCGATGAAGGCAATGCCGGTCATCTCTCCGGTCCGCTTGTAGAGATGGCAACAGAGCAGCATCAGACACCAGGGCATCAGCTCCACAAAGCGGTTGTCGCTCACCAGATTCGGGAATGCGCGTCGCCAACCCGTCAAGACGCAGAGGCTGTAGAACTCCTTGTAGACGCAGTCTTCCCGAAGGATACGTGCGGTAGCCAGAGCCTTGGAAGGCCATCAAAATCGTCATCACTTCACTGCGACTCAGCCTAGATTGGCATAGCTGTTCACCAGTCATCGACGGTAGTTGAGGATGGCCGAGACACTGCTGCTCGAAGGTGCGACAGAAGTCATCAACTTCCCAAAACACTTGCAAGACGTTGAGACGAGAGACTTCCGATAAAGTGGTGTTTATAGCTGAAGGTGAATTCATCAAATCCAGTCTCAGCTTTTTCTTACCCATTTCTGTTCGTCGAACTCACGTGATGTCAGACATCACTAAATCAAACAGACTGACACTAAAAACTGCATTTTACTTATCTAAAAATAAGGATTTTGTACTCAAGATGAATAAAGCAGCTGCTCGCAATTGCGAGCAGCTGCTTTATTCAGTTGTTCATCGTTAAAAGCAGACTTGTCACATTATTCTTCCGTCTGACACATATTAGTAGAAGTAATTAATAGCAGGCTATATGTCATACACAATTCACGAGCCCCGTCAGAATTTACAACCTTGTCCAAAATGCGGTAAGGCAGCATTAGCACAGCCGTATGAAAACCACTACCGCTGTCTCTGGTGTGGATTTGAGTCGGATGTCTCTAGTGAAAGCATGCGATTTCCTCACTTTCTGATCTTGGTTATATTGGTTGCAGTTGTCGTTGTTTTGCTTTCTGGAATATGAATCGTATTATCTTTTTGAGCGCTAACTACAGTCAGATGCTTCTGAGTTAAGGTGCTTCTATGCTTCAAATCTTTAGACTGAAATAAGAAGTTAAAGACGAGATTTACTTTGAGCTTGTGGCTGAGAAAAAGCATTTCGATAAACTTCAACTAAGAGTGTAGTGCGTATTCGGTATTAAAGTGGGCAGCACTAATATGTAGTGAGAACTTTCTCGACTTTTTTTGGCGCCCTGCTCAATCTCAATTTAGTCAGAAGTGGGCACCGCTGGAATGATTAAGTTGGCGGGGAATTGTTCCAAAGGAGGTCCATTCAAGGCGGTTTGTATGCGATCGCCCGCCGCCCAGCCAGATTCCAGAGCCGTATCAAGATTAGCGGTGCCGCACCAATCACCGCAGGCTACCAACGGCAGGGGCGCGGTTATCACCGGCAGCGAGTCTACAGACGGAGTTTCCACTAAGGCATAGCGCCAACGGTGTACCTGCCAGCGTGTGGGCCTTGCCAGCCAGTCCCCGATTAGCTGACTGGCTGATGCCAATAGGGCTTCTCCGGCAGATTGCAGGTTATTAGTCTCTAGCCACTGCCGAGCAAAGGCAGCGCTGCTGTGAAGAACGACATTGACTTCAGCGACCGCACGCTTGCTGCTGTCGAGCCCAGCCCAGAACAGAGGCGTGTCAGGATGTCCCTGAATCATCCAAGCCGTCGTCGGTGAGGTTGGCAGCGGGGCACGCGGTTGGGCGATCGCGGTCTCATACTGAGCCATGACGGTAATCATGGGAGCGTAGGTTACGGTTTCCAGAGCTGCCAGAATTTTTTGGACGTTGGGGTCGGACTGCAGCGGCGCCAGAATCGGGATGATTTGGGGCGCGGGCAGGGCCAGCACCACTGCCTTAGCCTGATGCAGGATTGTAGCTTGGTCGGTGGCGCTTTCGGCGGTGAGTAGCCAGGTTTGCTGGTCGGTCAGTTTAAGGCTGATTAACCGCTGCTGACGATGGACTGTTAATCCTTCTGCCAAATGCTTGCCGATCGCATTCATGCCGGCAGGAGCGACTAACAGAGGCTGATCGAGCGATCGCGGGTAGAGTTCACCCGTGGCGCTGAGTTCGTAAGTGTGCGGCTGCCACGGACTGAGAATCTGCCGGTCAAGCCAATGCTGGGTCAGCGTTTGCAGGCGTTCGTGGTGGGCCGCGAAATATCGTGCCCCATGGTCAATCGGGGTGCCGTCAAAGCGGCGAGTTGCTAACCGCCCCCCCAAACCGCGCGATTTTTCCAACACGCAAACTCGGTATCCCGCCTGGCACAAGCGTCGTGCGCAGACAAGTCCCGCTAATCCAGCACCAACGACAATCACATCTTGAACGGTCATAAGGGAAGTTCGGTGCCGAAGAAGGGTTGCAAAATCTGACCGGGCGCGCTGAATTGCTACTTCAGGCTCAGTGGTTACTCTGCGAAAGTTGCCATGCCTCAAGACGGCTTTGGATCGAGACCAAGGCGCCCCATTTCATCTTCACAGTACCAGTACTGCGATCGCCAACGGGGCGGTCCTCAGAGACGATATGAAGACGTTGATTAACTTACCAATGGCTAAAACCGTAAAATCGGGTGGGCAAATTGGCCTGTTCTCAATAGTCGGGCTGGCTTTTGCAACAGCAACTGCAGATGCTTAAAATAGGGTGAATGACTCGCCTAAGTTGAGTATCGTGTTGTGAATGAACTGCGTACGGCCTTGGAGTTGGCGACGGAAGACGAACTGCAAACACTAACTGAGTTACTGTTTCGCCCCAAGTATAATCCCCTAGACTATTTTCAAAACCTTGATCCGCTAACTGTGCAGCGGAGCGATCGCGCTGCTTGGCTTGATCAGCTTGAGGCTCGATTTCGCTATTTGGCTGCCGATGGCCTGACGGTAATTCGCGGCGACAGCGATCGCGTTTCTTATCGTCGGGTGCTCATGCAAATTTGTCAGCATTTACGCATTGCTTATGCAGACACTTTTTCCACCGTTGAGTTGGAATCGGAAGTGTTTTTGCACGTGCTAGAGAAAGCCTGGAAACAGCTTTCCCGCTCAGAACAGCGAGCACTACAACAGCAGGTGCAGCACTCCATTGCTCATACGCAAGAGTTCGATTCCTTGCCGCAATCGCTGCAGCGCAACCCGCTAGGGCTGTTGATGAAAGGAAGCAGCGCGATCGCCGTTAGCGCTGTGATTCGGCCTTGGCTGCTGCAGCAAATTGCCCGCCAGTTTGCGTTACACCTGGCGCGACAGCAAATCGCTCAGCAAACTTTGGCTCGCGGAGGATTGAGTTTGGCGGGTCAAATTCACGGGCGGGTGGCGGTCACCATGGCGTCGCGGGGCATGGCGGTTAATGCCGCTCGCTACACGGCAACTCGTAGCTTTTTTGCAGTTTTAGGGCCTGCCATGTGGGCTTATTTTTTTGCTGACCTGGGTTGGCGAGCAATCGCCACCAATCACGGTCGCATTATTCCCGCCGTTTTTACCCTGGCGCAGATTCGGCTGACCCGGGGCGAGCTGTACGAACTCGTTCAGTGCTAGGGAGGGCACCGTATGACCAGTGAGCCGCCAATGCCCAACCACTACGACTTGCTGAAAGTGGACCCAACGGCATCAGTCCAGGAAATTCGCCGAGCCTACCGAGACTTAAGTAAGCTGTATCATCCCGACACTACTAAGCTGCCCCCGGCGATCGCCACCGAAAAGTTTCGGCATCTAAATAATGCCTATGCCACGCTCAGCAATCCTGAGTCGCGCACCGCTTACAATTACAGTATTGGTGTTTCTCGCATTGCTGTCGCCCAAGCTCCCAGCTATCTCAACCGCCCCGCCTCTGAACGCGGCAAATCTAGAGACAACGCCTACCTTGATCCCACTGACCGTCCTCTGTCGCCTGGGGAAATGTTTGCCCTATTTATTTTGGGGCTTACCTTTGTAGGTTGCCTAGTTCTGGTCTTTACCGTCAGTTGGACTAAAGGCGAACTGGTATTGCGTCCAGCAGAGGCGATCGCTCCCCTGGAGTCAACTTCGCCAGAGCCGGCTCCTGCCAGCTTAGAGTCCGGCTCCACCACGGTCATCATTAGCCCGCCGCTGCCCCCAACCACGACCGCTTCGCCATCAAAGCCCTTGCCCTTAAAAGAATTATCTTCGAAGATAATTTGAGTACTTTGTTTGCAACAGTTTTGTGTGCTTTATGGTCATGCCTAGCGCGGATACGCCGCTTTACAATCATCCCTTGCCTGATATTGAGCAGTGGCTGCGCGAGCAGGGATGTCATCAAAACCCTGACGCCCTGAATGAGTGGCACGTTGAAAAAGTCAGTTGGCAGGCCGACATTTCCTTGGATATTGATGCCATTGTGGTGCAGTATCTGAAGGCGCCGCCCTCTGGGGAAGACGTGCAGCGCGTCTTTAAATATTCACTGAGTCGGCAGGATCTTCAAGAAGCCATTTTTTCTGGCCCTTGACCTTACCGGATATTCGCTTTACCTAACGCCAGTAGTTTATGACAGCACCTTTTCAAACTGATTCACAAGCGATCGCCCTGCCTCCTGATGGACCGACGATTCCCGCATTGGGTGTTGGCACCTGGGCTTGGGGCGACGCCTTCTTCTGGAGCTATGGCAAAGACTATGTTGAAGCTGATCTCCTAGCAGCGTTTCAAGCTTCCATTGATGCTGGCGTGCCTTTTTTCGACACTGCCGAAGTTTATGGCTTAGGGGAATCAGAGCGGCTAATTGGCCGATTTCGACCCCAGGTTGAGCCGCCTGTTACCATTGCCACTAAATATTTTCCGTTACCTTGGCGCTGGTCATCAGACGCCGTGGCCGAAACCCTCACTGCCAGCCTTGAGCGGCTGCAGCTTGATAGCGTCGAGCTGTATCAAGTTCACTGGCCGCTAGATTTTTTGCTGGGTCAAAAAGACCTGATGAATGCCTTGGCAAATGAGGTGAAACAGGGACGCATTAAGGCCATTGGCGTCAGCAATTATTCGGCTCAGCAAATGCAAATGGCCCATCAATATCTAGCTGAGCGCGGCGTGCCTCTAGCCGTCAATCAAATGCAATATTCTTTACTGCATCGCAAGATCGAAAGTAACGGCGTTCTTGATATGGCTCGCCGGTTGAATATCAGCATTTTGGCCTACAGTCCACTGGCTCAGGGGTTGCTTACCGGCAAATATTCTGCCGATGACTATCAGAAGCCCACTGGAGCGCGACAATTAAACCCGCGTTTCAGCAAAGCTGGCCTCACCAAAATTGAGCTGGTGCTGCAAACGCTGCAGGCGATCGCTCAGGCCCACGATAAAACTCCCGCTCAAGTCGCCTTAAACTGGCTCATCTGCGTCGGCAATGTTGCGCCCATTCCGGGTGCCAAAAATGCCGATCAAGCTCGCCAGAACGCCGGCGCCCTGGGGTGGTCAATGACGGCGGCAGAGCATGAGCAGCTAGGGCGAGTGACCCAAGCGTGGCTGTAAAAGAATTGAGATGATAGATTGCCGATTTGCAGGCAGATGTTTTCGGAGCATGGCGTCAGTCGCTTAAGGGGAGCCGGCGATGAGCATATTTTCGGACTGGGGCTTCACCCGAGACAGTTGGCAGGGAAAGCGCGGTGAATATTGGGTGCTGGCCCAAGCACTTTTATTAACTGGATTTGTGCTGCTGCCATCGTGGCATCCAGTCAGCGGAGAAGCTTGGCCAAACGCACTTACTATTGGCCGGCAGGTGATCGCCCTGATATTGGCCAGTTTTGCCAGCGGGCTCCTCATCAAAGGGCTTATTGATCTCGGCCACAATCTGACGCCGCTGCCCTATCCCCGTGAAGATGGCAGCCTTGTGCAAACTGGCATCTACCGTCTGGTACGCCACTGTCTTTATAGCGGCCTCATTTTTGGTACCGCTGCCTACAGTTTGTGGACGCTGAGCTTTTCCCATGCCATCGTCACAATCATTCTGTTCATCGTGCTCGACCTCAAAGCCCGTCAAGAGGAAGCCTGGCTGCTCAAACGGTTTTCTGAATACGCCGACTATCGTCAGCGCGTCAGCAAGTTTATTCCCTGGATTTATTAAGCTCCCAATACTGACTTTCCAAGTTCTGAGCGGCTGGCTACGCTCTGCCCCGTTTTTTTGGCTGCGCACAGAAAATATAGAATTCCGCCTGCCGAATGCCGAATTCCTCAATTTCCTATGGGACAATGTTGAGCCTGTATTGTTATCCCCAAATTTATGAACGCCGCTGCTAACCAGATTGCTGAAGCGCTCGATCCAACCACTGATCTAACTTTTCGACTGCCCAATCCGGAAGACGAAAATCTTTCAGAATATGAGTTTCAACAACAGATTGACTCCGCGTGGCAGGTGTGCGATCGCTTTGATCTGCAAACTGATATTTGGCGGGGACGGATTTTGCGGGCAGTGCGCGATCGCGAAAAGCGCGGCGGCGACGGACGCGGCACGGGCTTTTTGAACTGGCTGCGCGATCGTGAAATTACCAAAAGCCAAGCCTATTCTCTGATTGAGCTCGCCAACAGCGCCGATACTCTGCTACAGGAGGGCATGCTGGAGCCTCAGGCCGTCAACAACTTCAGCAAACGCGCCTTTGTCGAAACTGCTCAAGCGTCTCCCGAAGTCCAGCAGTTGGTTAGCGACGCCGCCCAGCGCGGCGAACAAATCACCCGTCGAGAAGTGCGTCAAATTGCCGATGAGTGGACGGCCATGACCTCTGATCTGCTGCCCACGGAACTTAAGGAAAAAGCCGCCAACAATACGATCCCCACCCGCTATCTGGCTCCCTTAGTTAAGGAGATGGAAAAATTGCCGCCGCCCCACCAGGAAACCTTAAAGACCGAAGTTACCCTTAACCCCGATATCGACACACTAAAGCAAGTGACCGCCGAGGCCCGCTATTTGGCTAAATATTTGGAAGCGGCGGTACAGGTGCAGGCATTAAACAACGATGACCTTGATCTAGAGCAAGCCCTCGAAGAAGCCCTGCGCATCGGCTGCTTAAACGCCACCGCTGATCTGGTCAAACAAGCCTCTCAACTGGAACAGGCCACCGCCAAGCTCTACGGCGCCTGGACTCAAATAAACAAGCTAGCCGAGCGCGTCTATGTGGATAGCGGTGCCAGTACTCCTCACTTGCGCAATCTGCTCAGCCACCTGGAACCACTCACCAGCCAGACTTTGGAAGTGCAGCTTGGCGATCCCGAGAGCCCTCTTTCCCATAAAGTACGGTTGCAGCTGTTGGCCGCCGATAGTGGAGATACATAAGCGATCTCATGCTAATTTTGCCTGCTAATTTTGCAAAACACGGCGACACATATAGGCCCGCTTCGCTGCGTTATTGCTTGCCAGTTTTGTTGATCGCTCCAACCAAACCCAAGCGGTCAAAGCCTATCGCCAAGCCCGGCAGCAGCAGCGCTGATGCTTTGGTCAAAGGCATCAGTCTGCCGGATTAACGGCAGCATACAGAGCAGAATAATCGGCGTCGGCAAGACCTTGGGCGATCGCCTTTTGCACCACCGCCGCTACGCTCTCAGCCAACTCGGGCTCCAACTCTGCTGATTTTGCCGCTTGAGCAAACAGACGCATGTCTTTAAGCAAGTGCTTAGTCGGGAAGTTGGGGTTAGCAAAATTGCGATCGCACATCCGACTCAGCTTTTTATCAAAGGTCGGTGCATACAGCGCACTATTGCGCACGATATCCATAAACGCATCAACCGAAATATTTTCCCGCTGCACTAGGGCCAAACTGAGGGCGAAAGCCGTGGTCAGGGAACCAATTAGCTGGTTCATGGCTAGTTTGACCGCCGCCCCAGCGCCGACCGGACCCATGTGGAGCACTTGTTCGCCCAAGCAGGTAAATACTGGCTGCCATTGATCAAACTGCTCCGGCGTGCTGCCGACCATCACAATCAGGCTGCCGTCTTTGACTTGGGGAATGCTGCCGAGTACTGGCGCTTCCAAGTAGTTGCCGTGGGCTGCCGTTACCTGAGCCATCAGCTCGCGGCTTTGGTCGGGGGCAATCGTCCCCATTTGAATGACGGTGTTCTGGGCCAAGGCGGCTGGCGTATTGGCAGTGAACAAGATGTCAGCGATCGCTGCGGCATCCGCCAACATCAACAGTGTGCAGTCGCAGGCTTCAATGACTGCCGCCGGACTCTTTTCGACTGTAATCCCCTGCTTGGCTAATGGCTGCAGCTTTTCCGACGACCGATTGTAGGCCACAACCGTGTGACCTCCTTGCTGCAGAGTCACTGCCATTGGCGCGCCCATCAGTCCCGTACCTAAAATTCCGATTTTCACGACTTTTCCCCAGTTAGCTCCGGTTTCCCACAAAATTTTGCTGTTTTTCCACAATTTGCCTAACCGCGATCGTCCGTCAGTCTCCATTTCGCGACTCAGATTTTGCTTTAGAAAATGGTTTTTAGGTCTCAGTTTGAGATCTCAGTTGAGGGGTTCCAGTTCTCGGCTTTAAGCTTTCAATTGTGATTAGATCCATACTTTCTAATCAACAATGCCTTAACTCAAAACTCAAAATTATTCCGCCACCCCATCACCCCATCACCCCATCACCCAGCTACCCCACCACTCAGCCACCCCAAAGCTCCATCACGCTGACTTCGATGCCTCCCAACTTTTCACTCCCAGCCAGTTAGTCAGAAAAGTCTCTAGCCAGCGGTCAACGTGATCACCATACTGTTGATGAGCTGAGAAGTGGCGATCGCGGGGCTGGGCGCCAGGCAGATCGAGCTGTTCTGCACCTCGGGTAGTCCATTCATCAATCAGTTGCGTCGTCATCTCAGGATGAAACTGCAGGCCAAATGTTTGATTGCCGTACCGAAATGCCTGATTTGGAAAAGTCTCCCCGATTGCCAACGGAGTTGCTCCAGTAGGCAAGGTAAAGCCTTCGCTGTGCCACTGATAAACCGCCATCGGCGTAGTGAAATAAGGCGCACCTGCGGCAGCTGGCTGCAAATTGCCGTAGCCAATTTCTCGTTGTCCATCCGGTCGAGGCGAAACGTTGGCTCCCAAGACCCGCGCCAGCAGTTGTGCCCCCAGACAGATACCCAGATAAGGACAATTTGCCGCCAAAGCTGTCGCAATCCACTCCAGTTCGGTACGAATAAAAGGCAGGGTAATATCATCGTTGGCGCTCATGGGGCCGCCAAAGACAACCGTACCAGCATAGTGAGTAAGTTCTTCAGGCAAAGCCTCGCCGATCGCCGGACAGCGAATATCAAGCTGATAGCCCCGCGATCGCAGCTTGTCACCAACTAGCCCCGGACTCGAAGTAGCCTGATGAAAAATGACCAAAATACGGCGTTTAGGCGACATACTGATACACTTAGCGGAGTTTCACTGCGATTTCCACTCTAACAGGCCAATTTTGCCCCATACTCGCCACCAGTTCCGTTAGGACAAAACAGTAAGCCATCTAGCGGTAGGCTAGTGTCTTGAATATTACTGGGTGTCATTGGTAGGGTAATCGGCCTGCGAAAAGCTGCAGCTTGGCAAATCCAGGCTGCAGCTTAAACTGTTACATTGAATTGACAGATTCAGTAGATTACCGCAGATCAACCTATTACAAGGCTTCTGCGCCACTCACAATTTCCAAGATCTCTTGGGTAATGGCTGCCTGACGAGCTTTGTTATAGTCCAAAGTCAATGACTTCACCAGCTGACTGGCATTATCACTGGCATTGTTCATCGCCGTCATGCGGGCTGCTAGCTCGCTGGCTGCCGCTTCTTGCAGTGCTCGCAAAATTTGGTTGCTGAAATAAAGCGGCAAAAGAGCATCCAGAATCTGCACCGGATCTTGCTCAAAAATCATGTCTTTGGGCAAAATTCGGTCTTCAACGGCGACTTTTTCCCGAGCCACATCGATTCGACCTTCACGCGTGATCAGGCGAAAAATTTCGTCATCGTCGGCTTCCAATCCTTGAGGGTCTAAAGGCAGTAAGGTCTGCACCACGGGACGAGAGCTTACCAGTGACACAAATTTGGTATAGATTAGTTCGACGCGATCCACCGTACTGGACAAAAATAGCGATAGCAGTTGGTCAGCAATCATCGATGCTTCATCTGCCGTGGGAATTTGCTCCAGTTCAGTAAACTTCGAGTCAATCGGCCGCTCGCGACGGGTAAAATACTGGGTTGCCTTTCGTCCCACCAGCACATAGGTGTAATCGATATTGCTGCTGGTTAGCTCTTTAGCCCGATTCTCAGCGCGGCGAATAACGCTGGTATTGTAGCCGCCACACAAACCGCGATCGCCCGATATCACCAACAGCGCCACCTTTTCGACCGGGCGCTGTTGCAGCAGCGGCAAGTCAATGTCCTCAAACTTCAATCGAGTCTGCAGACTGTGCAGTACTTGTGCCAGTCGATCAGCAAAGGGGCGCGTCGCAATCACTTGCTCTTGAGCCCGTCGCACTTTAGCAGTCGCCACCAACCGCATGGCTTCGGTAATTTTGCGCGTGTTTTTGACCGACTTAATGCGATCTCGAATTGCCTTCAGGTTAGCCATATTTTTCCTTCCTTAACCGACCAAACATCTGATGGCAAAACGACAGAATTTTAGCCATCAGACGCTGTGGTTTTTACATTTAAGCCGCGGCCTTAAACCCTTGCTTCGTGTCTGCGATCGCTCCCTTAAGGATGTCGACCATTTCATCGGTCAGCTTTTTCTCGGTTTTCACAATCTCACCATAGCGAGGCTTGCTGGTTTTTAGATAATCCCGCAGCTGCTTAGCAAACTCGGTTACTCTATCCACCGGAATGTCATCAAGATAGCCGTTGGTGCCGGCATAAATGATGGCGATTTGGTCCGCTACGGGCAGCGGTGAGTTTTGGGGCTGCTTCAGCAATTCTCGTAGACGGACTCCACGGGCGAGTTGATCTTGTGTCGCTTTGTCTAGGTCAGAGGCAAACTGTGAGAAAGCCTGCAGTTCGTCAAATTGGGCGAGTTCCAGTTTGAGCTTACCAGCCACCTTCTTCATCGCCTTAATCTGCGCTGCGCCGCCCACTCGGGAAACGGAAATACCCGCATTAATGGCTGGCCGTAAACCCGAGTTAAACAGGTCAGAAGAGAGGAAAATCTGACCATCGGTAATCGAAATTACGTTTGTTGGAATATAAGCAGAGACGTCCCCGGCTTGAGTCTCGATAATTGGCAGCGCTGTCATGCTACCGCCATCCAATTCATCACTTAACTTGGCGGCTCGCTCCAGCAGACGAGAGTGTAAATAAAACACATCTCCCGGATAGGCCTCGCGACCCGGCGGACGACGCAGTAGCAAAGACATTTGTCGATAAGCCTGAGCCTGCTTGGACAGGTCATCGTACACAACCAGCGTGTGCTTGCCCTTGTACATGAAATACTCAGCTAACGTGGCCCCCGTGTAGGGCGCTAGATACTGTAGCGGCGCTGGGTCGCTAGCGTTGGCCGCAACAACGATGGTGTATTCCATCGCACCGCGTTCTTCCAACACGTTCACTACCTGAGCCACGGAGGCGGCCTTCTGACCGATCGCCACATAAACGCAGATCACATCCTCGCCCTTTTGGTTAAGGATGGTGTCAATCGCCACCGCAGTTTTGCCCGTTTGGCGATCGCCAATAATTAGTTCACGCTGTCCGCGACCAATGGGAATCATGGCGTCAATTGCAGTGATGCCAGTCTGCATCGGCTCACAAACCGACTTCCGCGCAATAATGCCCGGAGCGGTCGATTCAGTTAAGCGAGTATCATCTGCTTGGATGTCACCTTTGCCATCAATCGGTCGGGCCAGCGCGTCAACCACGCGACCTACTAATGCATCTCCCACAGGAATCGAATTAATCTTGCCAGTGGCGGTCACCGGACTGCCTTCCTGGATGCCATAGCCAGCCCCCATCAGCACCGCCCCAACATTATCTTCTTCCAGATTCAGGGCAATACCCACCGTTCCATCTTGGAACTCTAGTAGTTCACCGGCCATGGCCTTTTCCAAACCGTAGATGCGAGCGATGCCATCACCCACCTGCAGCACGGTGCCAACGTTAGAGACTTGCACAGACTGATCATATTGCTCAATCTGCTGCTTAATAATGTTGCTAATTTCGTCAGGTTTAATGCTTACCATTGGAATTGCTCTACTGAAGTTAATGGACGATGAAACTTGAATGACATTAAGGATTGAAGAAAGTGGCTCGTAGCTACGTTGCTGAGTTGAGCTGCATGCTCAGCCGTCTGAGCTGACCCCGCAAACTAGCATCAACAACCTGAGAGCCCACCTTAATGATGACTCCTCCCAGTAAGTCAGCATTGAGGCTGACCTCCAGGTCAACTTGTTCCGCATCGGTCATCGCGGTTACCTTCTGCCGAATCTGATCTTTTTGCGCATCGGATAGCTCAACAGCGGCCGTCACTTCTGCCAAAACGGTTTTACGCAGTTGGCGCAACAGTTCCTGATAACGCTTAAGAATGGGCCCTAAAAAGCCAATCCGCCCCTTATCAATTAACAGCTTCAAGAAGTTAGAAAACAGCGGGTGCAAATCTTCCCCAAGCTGTTGAAAAACTCCCTTCTTAGCGGCTTCATCCATCAGCGGATTTTCTAAAAATCGCTGCAAATCTTCAGAGGCTTTCAACAATTCCAGTAAGCCCTGGGCATCTTGGCCAAAGCGATCTTCTAGCTGCTGGTCCTGGGCTAAGGACATCAGCGCCTGGGCATATGGATCAGCAATCTCTAAGGAAACAGTGGTCGAACTCATCTTACTTAACTCTCCAGCAGCGCAATACTTTTATCGATTAAAGCCGTCTGAATTTCTGGATTAAGCCGAGCCGGTAGCTCAGCCTCGGCTCGCTCTAGCGCTAACTCAGAAATTCGCTGGCGCAGCTCTCGCGCAACTTTTTCCTGCTGGAAAGAAACATCTTGGTCAGCAGCGGCCTGCATCCGCTCAATGTCAGCCTGAGCCTGAGCCAAGATATCCTCACTGACCTTGGTCGCATTCTGTTTGGCTGACTCGACAATCTCTTTTGCCTTCGACTGGGCCTGAGCCAGTTTTTCCTGCTGCTCCCCTAGCGATCGCTTAGCCTCTCGCTGGCGGCGTTCAGCATCTTGAATCGCTTCCTCTATGCTGGCGCGGCGACTAGACAAATTACCGCCTAGAAACTTGCTGCCAAAATAAAACAGCACTCCCCAAATAATTACCAAATTAATCAAATTGGATTCGAGCAGGTTAAATTCAAGTCCAAAGCCGCCCTCTTCGGTTGCTAGCAGCCAGAAATCAACCATAGTGATACGTCCTAACAATCATGCAAAATTAAACTCAACTGGATCCCAGGCGAAACCGTTTCCTATGCAGCAGGTAAAAGCTTATCTAGCATCTGCTGTGTTAGTGCAGCCACCTGCCCTTCCAACACTTGAAAGGCCGATTCTTTCTGAGCTTCAATCTCTTTTTGAACCTGCTCTTTTTGAGCTTGAGCTGCTTGCTGTGCAGCGGCAATCTGTTGACTAGCCGTATTCTCTGCTTCTGCTTGAGCCTCAGCGACAATCGCCTGGGCCTGTCGCCGAGAATCCGCTAGCTCTTGCTCATACTGCTCTGCCAGCTTTTCAGCCTGTGCCAACTGTTCTTTGGCCTGGGTAATGTTGGAACTGACATAACCGTCACGCTCATCAATCGCATTCCCCAAAGGCTTATAAAAAACGATGTTGAGTACCACTGCCAAAATTAAGAATTGAACCGCCATCAAAGGCAGGGTGGCATTGATATCAAACAGGCCACCGCCTTCTTCTGCCGCCAAAAGCCACATCCAATTCATCGCGTACAGGTCCTCAACTCTATTTCGGAAAAAATTATTAGTATTCAAAAGCAGGGGCCAGGAAAACGCAGTTTCCCCAACCCCAAGCGCTACGGCTAGCTAAAGGGATTAGCGAACAGTAACACCAGTGAAACCACCAAACCATAGATGGTCAGCGCCTCCATAAAGGCCAAAGACAGCAGCAGCGTGCCGCGAATCTTGCCTTCCGCTTCTGGCTGGCGAGCAATACCTTCTACCGCTTGACCAGCGGCGGTGCCTTGGCCAATACCAGGGCCAATAGCAGCCAAGCCAACCGCTAGCGCGGCAGCAATGACGGATGCAACAGCAACAATCGGTTCCATTTCCTTACCTCAAAGAGTGGATGTTCTATTAAACAACTACAGAAGTGAACTCACCATTTGGCTTGCTCTTCAATCAAGGCCCGAAGGACCTTCCCCGTTGATATTGCGCTTAGAAATCCACGCATCAACCTAGGTATCATCTGGGCAGTCTGTAAACTACCCATGCTCTTCCTCACCATGACCCTCCATCGCTTCCGCAATGTAAACAGCCGCTAGGGTGGCGAAAATCAAGGCTTGAATAGCACTGGTAAAGAGGCCCAAAACCATTACTGGTAAGGGAACAAACAAAGGAACCAGCAATACCAGTACAGCCACCACTAGCTCGTCTGCCAAGATGTTTCCGAAAAGTCGAAAGCTCAGAGATAGAGGCTTAGTGAAATCTTCTAGAATATTGATTGGTAAAAGAATTGGCGTGGGCTCAATGTAACGCGCAAAGTATCCTAGTCCCCGCTTTTTGAAGCCTGCATAGAAGTAGGCCAAGGAGGTCAAGAGAGCTAGGGCCACCGTTGTATTGATGTCATTAGTCGGTGCTGCCAACTCACTACCGGGGATGTGAATCAATTTCCAGGGCATCAGGGCACCCGACCAATTGGACACAAAAATAAAGAGAAATAACGTTCCCACAAAAGGCACCCAAGGGCGATATTCCTTTTCCCCAATCTGGCCTTTTGCCAAGTCACGAATAAACTCCAGAGCATATTCCATAAAGTTTTGCAGGCCTGATGGAATTCGCTCAATGTTGCGAGTCGCCAACACTGAAAACAGGAGCAGTAGGGCAATAACAAACCAAGAGGTCAAGAAAACCTGTCCATGAATCCTCAGGCCTGCAACTTCCCAATAAAAATGCTGGCCTACTTCCAGCTCAGCCAACACTATCGAAACCGGCATAAAATTAATCATCTCAAGTCATTCTTAAGATTTGCACAAAATCCTACAGAAAAAACAATGCTAAGCTCCTTAGGCACCGAATGACACATCTGACGGCCTAATCCCCCTGAGGAACTGCGGTCCAAATTGTGTAGCCAATAAGAGCAGCTTTGTAAGTTAGAAAACCCAGAAACACAGGAACAATTTCAAGCTGGTTCCATTGACTAGCCGTCAAAATCATGACGGCAACTAACGCCAGCCGTCCACTGGATACCCTGATAGCCCCTCTACCGATTCTTTCGACGTTTTTTGACAACATCCTCAAGTAAACCACACCGGTGCATGCGCCTATCAGATAATTCAAGGCAATATGCAACGAGTAGGCCCACCAAGTACCAGCAAAGATAATAGCTGAAAAAATCGCAGTTATCCTCAACAACTGGCGCTGTAAGCGATAGAAGTCTTCCATTGAATCCTTTGCAGAAGGTTCGTTGGAGACACTCTGTTCGCCTGCAACAATTCGCGATTCAGCACTTGAAGAAGTCTGCACGTAGCCTGACCTGGTCAATCTAGATCTTCTTGGCCAGTCACTTATGTGAATAAATGCTTAAGCCACGGCTGATCATATCACGGTAGTAATCTTTAATTTTTGCAATATTTAAGTTCCTACGAAAAATGTATCGAGACTGCAACTGAATGTCGATACAGGGCTTTAGAACGCTAGCTTTAGAAAGCCGAGGCCGATATCAGCAGCGCTGAGTATTCGCCTGCATCAAGCCTTCTCACTCAGAGTAGAAAGATCGGATGCTGACGCCACACAACTATGGCGGCATAGTATGGCGACGATCGCCTCTCCAGCAGACGCGCTCATTCATCTGCAAAGCTGGCAGCGCTGGGCGAATGTTACATAGCTTTACGTCTTTCTAATCTTTACTTCCTGGCCCCTGTACCATAGCTGTTGGGATGGAAGATGGCGTTGCAACATAGTTTTAACAATCGCTAGTTTCCAGGCCAAATCGTTCTAATGTGAAGGCTGGATCGGTAATCTCGTTGATTAACATCCAATAATTTATCCACCAAATACTACGCCGTTTATTGCTAGACCTACTGATGGCGCAGCTGCAGGTTGCACTAGTTAGGGTGTCTGGCAAAAACTGTTTTTGAAGATTGAGTAGGGAGCTATTGAGAAAGGATGACTTTAAAGGTTAGTGGTGGGAGTGTCGTAGCAAGCCCTCAGCTTTATCAAACGCTGCCGGTCGCGACTATTTCCCAAGCAGAACAGCAAGATCGCTACATGGACAAAGGCGAGCTTGAGGAGTTGGCTAGCTTCTTTACTTCTGGAGCCAAACGGATTGCGATCGCAGAAGCATTAACTCGATACTCTGAGCTAATCGTTTCAGAAGCTGCTAATCGTATTTTTACTGGTGGGTCACCGCTATCGTATTTGGAGCGCCCTCCCGAAACGGAACCTCCATCAATGGCGATGAATGGTGAGGCGACGAATGGGGCAGCAAACGTCAATTTAGGTACCACTACTTACATCGACAGCAATGAAAGTGATGGCGGACTGTTAGGTGGACTGCGCTCTATCTTTAGTTTGGGGACTCCATCAGGTCCGCTGCCGGCTGGATTCCGGCCCATCAACGTCACCCGCTATGGCCCCAGCAACATGCAGAAGTCCCTGCGGGATATGAGCTGGTTTTTGCGCTATCTCAGCTATGCGATCGTGGCCGGCGATCCCAACATCATTTCGGTCAATGTCCGGGGGCTGCGCGAAATTATCGAGAACGCCTGCTCTTCGGCCGCCACCATCGTGGCTATTCAAACCATGCGGTTTGCGGCGCTGCGCTACTTCAAGAGCGATGCGGAAGCGGTTGAGATCGTGACGCAATATTTTGACGTTTTGCTAACCGAGTTTAAGGCTCCCGCCCCCTCCAATAAGCTGCGTCAGCGTCCGTCATTTGATCAGCAGGGCTTAGAGCTGCCACAAATCTACTTCAACGCGGCAGAACGGCGGCCAAAGTTTGCGATGAAGCCAGGGCTGTCCCTATTGGAAAAACAGGACGTCGTTAAAGCGGCTTATCGCCAGGTGTTTGAGCGCGATATTAAGCGAGCTTATTCGCTCAATATTTCTGATCTCGAGTCTAAGGTCAGAAATGGCGAAATTTCGATGAAAGAGTTTATTCGCCGTCTCTGCAAGTCGCCCTTGTATCGGAAGAATTTTTTCGAGCCATATATTAACAGTCGCGCGCTCGAGCTAGCTTTCCGGCATATTTTGGGGCGAGCTCCAAGCTCTCGGGAAGAGGTGCAGAAGTACTTCTCCATCGTTTCCAGCGGTGGACTAGCGGCGCTTGTCGACGCCCTTGTTGATTCTAAGGAATATGCTGACTACTTCGGCGAGGAGACCGTTCCCTATTTGCGCGGTTTGGGTCAAGAAGCTCAAGAATGTCGCAACTGGGGACCGCAGTTCGATCTGTTCAACTACAGTGCGCCTTTCCGCAAAGTTCCCCAGTTTGTTACCTTATTTGCGGCTTACGACCAGCCGCTGCCGGATCAGCACGTATACGGTTCCGGTAACGATCCGTTAGAAATTCAATTTGGTGCCATCTTCCCGAAAGAAACTCGTGATCCTGACGCTACACCAGCCTTCTTTAACAAAGACACACGGCGCATTCTAATTCGTCGCGGCGCTGGCATTGATAATCAGTTGAGTAATCCGGCAGCGCGTCCGAAAGCTCCAGGTTCTCTAGGGCCAAAGGTCTTTAAGCTGGATCAGGTGCCTGCCACGGGTAACACTCAAGCCAGCGTGCGCTATTCCGAAAGCTCGACTCAGGCTGTGATCAATGCTGCCTATCGTCAGGTGTTTGGCCGTGACCTCTATGCTGGCCAGCGGTTGAAAACGGCTGAAATCAAGTTAGAAAATGGCGAAATTACCATGCGCGAATTTATTCGCGCGTTAGCGAAGTCAGAAGTCTTCCGCAAGATGTACTGGTCGTCTCTCTATGTGATGAAGGCGGTTGAATATATTCATCGGCGACTGCTGGGGCGTCCCACCTACGGCCGTCAGGAAACTAACAAATACTTCGACATCTGTGCCAAAAAGGGTTTCTATGCTCTGATTGACGCCATTATCGACAGTCCAGAATATGACAAGGCGTTTGGGGAAGACACGATTCCCTATGAGCGTTATCTGACGCCAGCGGGTCTGTCAATGCGGGCAGTACGAGGCTCAACCCTGGCCGATCGCGGCATGGCCCAAAACATGCCGGAAGGGACTCCTCGCTTTGTCGAGTTGGGACAGTCAAATGGCAATCGCTCTGAGCCCGACTTGAAATCTCGAGTGGTGCAAGGGGTGAGCCGCCAGCGTCAAGAGACCAAAATTTTCAAGCTGACTAGCTTAGTTGACAAAGCGGCGCTGAAAGTTGTTGCTCAGGCGGCTTATCGCCAAATTTTTGAGCGCGATATTGCTCCCTACATTGTCCAAAATGAGTTTAGGACACTAGAAAGCCGGTTAGGAAATGGTGAAATCAACGTGAAAGAGTTCATTGAAGGACTGGGCTGTTCACAGCTTTACCTACGGGAATTCTACGCCCCCTATCCCAATACCAAGGTTATTGAGTTGGGCACCAAGCATTTTCTGGGGCGGGCACCCGTTGATCAGGCTGAAATTCGCAAATACAACCAGATTTTGGCTTCTCAAGGCCTGAAAGGCTTTATTCAAGAGATGCTGAGTACGCCGGAATATGCTGAATGCTTTGGTGAAGACACCGTCCCCTATCGACGCTTCCCGACGCTGCCGGCGGCCAATTTCCCGAATACCGAGCGGCTTTACAATCAGCTCACTAAGCAAAATCGCGAACTCGTAGTTCCCAGTTTTGAACCGGTTTAGCGATGGTCTTAGCGTGAGTCTGCTTGGTGAGCAGGAAAAGCATGCATTGCCCCATTGGCAGTCATCAGCGACTCACCAAGCGGACGTTTGTGAAACACTAACAGTTGTAAATTTGCACCGCGATCGCCCCTAATATTTGGGTCGGCGATGCTTTAGAGAGGGTGCATAAAGCCTCATTGCTCAAGGTTTTCAAAAAGATGAGGGCAATTGTTACAAAATGTTTCGCCCTGCCTAAGAAGGCGAGGGTGATACCGGACAATGAAGTCCGGAAGGTGTCTGTTTCTCAAAGGCTTTTAGAGGGCATAAGTCGGTGTTGCCGAGCTTTACCATCCTTGACAAAGTGATAGCAACCTTAGCTTTCTACAGTCGTTGTGACATAGACCAAAACATCAGCCAGCTAATGTGAGTGTCTCACCGCCTTTCTGGGCGATCGCTGGCCTTTTAGATTCAGTGAATACCAGTTATTAGTTCAGTATCTGGTTCCATTTTTCGGAGGAATCCATCTAATGAGTATTGTCACGAAATCTATCGTGAATGCCGACGCTGAGGCTCGCTACCTCAGCCCTGGCGAACTAGATCGCATTAAAACCTTTGTGACGTCTGGTGAGCGTCGTTTGCGTATTGCTCAAGTTTTAACTGAGTCCCGTGAGCGAATTGTTAAGCAAGCTGGCGATCAGCTTTTCCAAAAGCGCCCTGACGTTGTTTCCCCCGGTGGCAACGCCTATGGTGAAGAAATGACCGCCACTTGCCTGCGCGACATGGATTATTACCTACGCCTGATTACCTATGGTGTGGTTGCTGGCGACGTGACTCCTATTGAGGAGATTGGTCTGGTCGGTGTACGTGAGATGTACAACTCTCTCGGCACGCCCATTCCCGCAGTGGCTGAGTCTGTTCGCTGCATGAAGGCGGTAGCTTCTGGCCTGCTGTCTAGCGAAGATGCGGCTGAAGCTTCTGCTTACTTTGACTATGTCGTTGGCGCAATGCAGTAGTACTGCCGCGTGTAACGGTCATTTTTAATGCAAGTAAGGACATTTAAGGAAACAAATCATGCAAGACGCAATTACTGCAGTCATTAATGCTTCTGATGTGCAAGGTAAGTATCTCGATGGTGCTTCCTTGGACAAGCTGAAGGTCTACTTTCAAACGGGTGAGCTGCGCGTTCGTGCTGCCACTGCCATCAGCGCTAATGCGGCTGAAATCGTCAAGGAAGCAGTTGCCAAGTCACTGCTTTACTCCGATATCACTCGTCCTGGCGGTAACATGTACACGACTCGTCGCTATGCTGCCTGCATTCGCGACTTGGACTACTATCTACGCTATTCCACCTATGCCATGTTGGCTGGTGATCCCTCCATTCTGGATGAGCGCGTGCTGAATGGCCTCAAAGAAACCTACAATTCTCTGGGTGTACCCATCGGTGCAACGGTGAATGCTATTCAGGCCATGAAAGAAGTCACCGCTAGCCTTGTTGGTGCTGATGCCGGTAAGGAAATGGGTGTTTACTTTGACTACATTTGCTCGGGCTTGAGCTAAGGGTAGTGCGAGATAGTTTCGTTCCTCATCTTAAATAAGATGCGCTCCCGCAGAGCTTCTGTCTGGGGTGAGTGTTGAGTTAGGAGACTAGCTTAGCATTGGCTTGAGACAAGGGTTTTCTGCGGGAGATGTTTTAGATACTGTCGGTTTTGATTGGTGATAGCAGGCTTCTATGTGAGGTTTGCGATCGCTTTTTAAGGCTTTTGGTTAATTGCTGTTGATTGACTTTAGGAGAATCTAGATAGCCATGCGAATGTTTAAGATCACGGCCTGTGTTCCGAGCCAAACTCGCATTCGCACCCAGCGGGAGTTGCAAAATACCTTTTTCACGAAGCTTGTTCCCTACGACAACTGGTTTCGTGAGCAGCAGCGCATCCAAAAAATGGGTGGCAAAATTGTCAAGGTTGAAATGGCAACGGGCAAACCTGGTATGAATACCGGATTGCTGTAGGTACTGAACCTTTTGGTTGGGTCATGTGAGTGATTTGAAATGGGTGTGGGCAACCATGCCTATTTTTTATGACATTTTAGAAGAGCATAGACAATACCGATTCTCTTTTCCAAAGCTGCCGATGTTGAAACTGTGGGCGTGGATGAAAACAGGTTTGCATCCATGACCGATAATCGAAAATCGGCATGAGCCGATAAACAAAAATAATTACCGCTATCTGACGGCTGGGTCTGCTTGTTTTAGTAATAATCTGTAGCAGCTTTTCCAGCGATTGCTATACTTGCCACGTTGTTGCTGAAAGGTGCCTAAAACAGCGCTTTCAATATCTTCGATCGGTATGTAACAGAGCTAGCAGCACCCTCGAAGATAAGCGTTCAGCCATTAATCTGGCGATCGCACTTATTTTTCTGGCGACGATATTCGTTTATTTGGTGCAGTCTCAGACCGCCATGTCCCCAACCGCAAACACGGCTTTTATCCGACATCTATTGCCCGTCGTCGATCCTTCTACTCACCATTGGTCTCGGGAGGCGCGCTTAACGCGGTGGCTGACGTTAGTCTGGCTGGCTGTCGGCCTGGCTACCTTGTTTTCAGCTTCTTATCCGGTGGCTTTGGTAGAGACTGGGATTGGCTGGCGATTTTTGGCAATACAGCTCATATGGGTGTTCCTAGGGCTGACCCTGTTTAACTGGATTGTGCGTCAGCCTATCGCTCGCCTGATGCGGCTATCGGGATTGGCCTTTTTTATCGTGGTTGGTCTTTTGTTTTTGACGCTGATTCCGGCTTTAGGCGTCACGGTAAATGGAGCAACTCGGTGGCTGGCATTGGGGCCCTTTTTAATTCAGCCGTCTGAGCTATTGAAACCGCTGCTAGTTTTGCAGGCTGCGCGCCTGTTTGGCCGTTGGCCAGGCCTATCATGGTCAACCCGAGGGCTCTGGATTGGGCTGTTTACCATCGCGATCGCGACCATTTTGCTGCAGCCCAATCTCAGTACCGCCGCCATTTGCGGCTTCTCTCTATGGCTCATTGCGCTAGCTTCAGGACTATCCTATCGGCTGCTGGCTAGCACTGCGGTAACGGGGCTGTTAGCGGCAATTGTCAGCCTCAGCGCCAATGCCTATCAGCGAGAACGGATTACGGCATTTCTCAATCCATGGGCCGATCCCACTGGCAATGGCTACCAGCTAATTCAGAGTTTGTTGGCCATTGGCTCTGGCGGCCTATTAGGCAGCGGCTTTGGCTTTTCTCAGCAGAAACTCGATTTTTTGCCGATTCAATACACCGACTTTATTTTCTCAGTGTATGCCGAAGAGTTTGGCTTCGTTGGCAGTCTCTTTCTATTAGGGCTGCTGCTGACTTATGCTTCGCTGGCGGCACTCGTTGCCATCCGAACGACTCACCCTTTGCAGCGGCTCATCGCCATCGGTGCGATGGTGTTGCTGGTGGGACAATCTTTTTTGAATATTGGCGTGGCAATTGGCGCTTTGCCGACAACTGGGCTACCGCTGCCGTTATTCAGTTACGGTGGCAGCTCTATGATCTCCAGCTTGGCAATCGCTGGTTTACTAACTCGCGTGGCCCGTGAGATGAAAGAGGACAATGTGATCAAGTTACCGGTAAGAAATTTTTTACGCGATCGCTAGTCATTCATCGTCTGTATGCTCTGCGGCATGGCAACACGGATATACAAGCCGTTCAACGAGAATTATGAAGCGGTGCTTGCTGTCTGGAGCGTATCATCAGTCGGACACCACCCGCTTGATGCAGGGTATCTGACTTCATCGGTTGAGGGCTGAAATCCTGTTCATCAAAGCATCGGCGATGTAGAAGGTAACCAAAAGTCTGGAAGTTTCCAACGGTTTGTAGTGCTTGAGATGACTGCAAACCATCTCAGCTCGTCAAGTGCTGTCGGCAAAATTCGCCGCGATCGCAGCTTTTTCTTGACTTTTCCTATGTTTATCAGCTTTAGCGGCTGCCTCGACTCATTACTGCAAAACCTTTCAGGCAGTGCCTTGCAACGCTTCGCCAACCTCCAAACAGGCTTTACCAGCCTGGCTATTTACAATGTGTAATGCGGACTCTCCGGAAGCTATACCGACGGCTCTCTACTGTTTGTTACGTCTCAACTTCCCAAAAAAAGTAGCAAACTTTTCAATAGTGAAATAATGAGGTAATAATGAAATATGAAACGATTATGAAAGCTCTTGATGATGGCTCCATTATTTTCGACAAAACGTTCGCTACTTTTGGCGAGAAATTTATTAGTGGCTGGCCTAGCCGCTGGAATTGGACTCATCGGCTGCACGCCCTCACCCACAACCTCCTCTAGTGAATCTGCCGCAGTAGAGCCTGCTGCTGACACTGCTGAGACCAAAAGTAAGAAAAAAGTATTGACCACTTTTACCGTGCTGGCTGATATGGCGCAAAATGTTGCCGGGGATCAGCTTGAGGTCGAATCGATTACCCGCATCGGGGCCGAAATTCACGGGTATGAGCCCACCCCTAGCGATATTGTCAAAGCGCAGGATGCCGATTTAATTCTCTACAACGGCATGAATCTGGAGCGCTGGTTTGAACAGTTTTTGGGAAGTGTGCAGGATGTGCCGTCCGTCGTCCTGACTGAGGGCATCGAGCCTATTCCCATTGCCGAGGGACCCTACACCGATAAGCCCAATCCCCACGCCTGGATGTCGCCTCGCAATGCCCTGATCTACGTTGAAAATATTCGTCAAGCGTTTGTCGAGCTTGATCCTGATAATGCCGATACTTATAACGCTAATGCCGCTGCTTACAGCGAGAAATTAAAAGCGATTGATACTCAACTGACGAGTGACTTGGCCCAGGTGGCCGCCAACCAACGCACGCTGGTTAGCTGTGAGGGAGCCTTTTCATACTTAGCTCGAGATTATGGCATGAAAGAAATTTACATGTGGCCAATTAACGCTGAGCAGCAGTTCACTCCTAAGCAAGTGCAAAGCGTTATTGACCAGGTGGAAACTAACGATGTGCCCACTGTTTTTTGTGAAAGCACCGTTAGCGACGAAGGGCAAAAGCAAGTTGCTCAGGCGACTGGTGCACGATTTGGTGGCAACCTTTATGTTGATTCTCTTTCCACAGAAGACGGACCCGTGCCAACTTTTCTAGACCTTTTGGAATACGATGTCCGAGTTATCAGCTTGGGACTTCTGGCCGGCGCCAATTCACAATAATTCAACTTTGGCGACTAAATTGACGCCGATTCAATATCGTTATTTTAGGCTTTTCACTCTCGAACATTAACCTAACTATGTCAACTTCGCTTCCCCGTTTTGATATCACCGTTGATAACGTCAGTGTCACTTACAACAATGCTCGATTAGCGCTTTACAATGCCACCTGCACCATTGAGCCAGGAACCATTACGGCCCTGGTCGGCCCCAATGGCAGCGGCAAGTCAACGTTATTCAAGTCCATTATGGGGTTTTTGAAACCGAGTCAGGGACGGGTTCAAATTGGCGGCCTGCCAGTACAAAAGGCGCAAAAACGGCAGTTGATGGCGTATGTCCCTCAGTCTGATGAAGTGGATTGGAACTTTCCCGTTAGCGTGTTTGATCTAGTGATGATGGGGCGCTATGGCCACATGAATCTGTTGCGCATTCCCCGGCAAAAAGATCGCCGCTTGGTAATGGCAAGCCTAGAGCGAGTTGGTATGGTGCCCTTTCGCGATCACCAGATTGGTGAACTGTCTGGCGGCCAAAAGAAACGGGCTTTTTTAGCGCGGGCTCTGGCTCAAGAAGGCAAAGTCATTCTGCTTGACGAGCCTTTCACCGGTGTTGATGTCAAGACGGAGAAAAGCATCATTGATCTGCTAATTCAACTGCGCACGGAAGGCCACACGATTTTGATCTCGACCCATGATTTGGCCTCAATTTCGACCTTTTGCGATCGCACCATTTTGCTCAATCGCACTATCCTGGCTGCGGGCAAAACCGCCGAAACCTTTACCCCTGAGAATTTAGAATTGACCTTTGACGGTATCCCTATGGGGCATCTCAACCAAATGTTTAACCCGCTTGAGGTTGGCGCATGAGTCAGCTGGTCGCTGTCACTGATGGGTGGAACTGGATAGTAGAGCCGTTTCAATACGCCTTTTTGGTCCGGGCGATTTGGGTTAGCGCTTTTGTGGGGCTAGTGTGCGCGGTGCTGTCCTGCTACATTACCCTCAAAGGTTGGTCGCTGATGGGGGATGCGATTTCCCATGCCGTCGTGCCAGGCGTGGTCATTGCCTATGCCTTGAATATTCCGTACGCGATTGGCGCCTTTATTTTTGGGTTTGGTGCCACTGTGGCAATCGGCATTGTCAAAGCCAGCACGCGGCTGAAGGAAGATGCAGTCATTGGGATTGTCTTTACGGGATTTTTTGCTTTGGGCCTCGTCTTGGTTACCAAAATTCCCAGCAACGTTGACCTATTCCATATTTTGTTTGGCAATGTGCTGGGCATCTCGCAATCAGACATCATTCAAACTTTGATCGCCGGGGGCATCACGCTGCTGGTGATTTTTGTGCTGAGCCGCGACCTGCTGCTGTTTTGTTTTGACTCAAACCATGCCAAAGCGATCGGGTTACGCAACTGGCTGATGTACTATATCCTGCTATCCGTGCTGGCGTTGACTATCGTGGCGGCGCTACAAACCGTGGGCATTATCCTGGTTATCTCCATGCTGGTGACGCCGGGATCGATTGGCTATTTGCTCAGCGATCGCTTCAATCACATGCTGCTCTATTCCGTCACCAGCAGTGTCTCGTCCTGCGTCTTGGGTACATATCTCAGCTACCACCTCGACGTTTCTACCGGTGGCTGCATTGTCGTAGTCTTAACCAGTCTATTCACCCTAGTGATGATTGGGGCCCCAAAATACGGCCTGCTGGCCCAACTGCTGCGTCGGCGACTGGCTCGCCCTCCAGAAGATGAACCGCACATCGTTGTCGATCAGTCCTGAACGTGAGCCAAATCGCCTCTCTATCGGCGAGCGTAGTTTTGACAAGTTTTTCCCTAATAGCTGTATCATTTGCTGAATAAGCATTTCAGGCTGGCATAAGAGTAGGGCATCAGACATGAATGAAGAAGTGGCTCTGCGAGTCTTTTTTGAGCTGCACTCGAACCTGCCGAGGGAAGGGCCAGGAGATGATGCCGCCACCGCGCAGGCATTTGCTTTGCTGCCAGAGTTACCGGCGCGGCCCAACATTCTGGACGTGGGCTGTGGGCCGGGGATGCAAACGGTGCAGTTGGCTCAACTGACGGACGGGCAGATTACGGCGGTCGATATCCATCAGCCTTATCTAGATCAGTTAGAGCAGTCGCTGACGGCGGCGGGACTTCGCGATCGCGTCAAGCTATTGCAGGCCGACATGCTCGACCTACCGTTCTCGTCGGGGAGTTTTGACCTGATTTGGGCAGAGGGCTCAGCTTACATCATGGAGTTCGGCAGTGCGTTGCGGAATTGGCAATCACTGCTGACGCCAAAAGGATATCTGGTGGCCTCGGAGATTACCTGGATTCGCTCCAACCCACCGGCACCGGTCATGCAGTTTTGGCAAAATGAATATCCTGCCATACAGAGTGTCGAGGCAAATCTGACGCTGCTTAAAGCGTTGGGATACTTGCCATTGGCGCATTTTACGCTATCCGCTAATGCTTGGTGGCATGACTATTACACGCCGCTAGAGCAGCGCATCAATGAGCTGCAGTCACACTATCCCAACAGTCCAGACGCGCTGCAGGTGCTGGAGGCCCACCGCCAAGAAATTGACCTCTTCCGGCGCTACTCAGACTATTACGGGTATGTGTTTTACCTGGCTCAGGTGGATCGGCCAGCATAGTCAACATGGCTAAAAGCCTAAAAATGCTCTCTGCGAGCTCCGGTCAGCAAAGCCGTGCACCCTGGCCCGGATGTTGCTGTTCTCGGAGATTTTTTATTAGCTACCAAGGATCATCTGAGGATGGCGCTTGGGGCTGGGAGGCTGGTGGAGCGGGGGGTGCTGAGGGCTGTGGAGCAGTGTCGGCTAAAGGCGAGTTGCGGTTGATAGCACTTGCCGCTTGGGACTCGGTGGCTTCAGTAGTGACTTTTTGTGATTGCGCAATTTCGTCACGATTGAGGGGGATGCTGGCCGCGAGCTGCGATTCTGCCGATTTGGCCTCCACGGAGATCGTGTCGGCCCCAGGGACCTGCAGCGGAGAATTTTGCACCTGTTCCCGCATCCAGGTTTGAAACAGTTCGTCTAGCAGGCGCTGCTGGGTAGAAGCGTCCATTTGAGCCGGCAGGAATTTTTCCAGCCGCACGACAATGTACCATTCGCCCACGCGCTTTGGCGGCCAAATTTGGCCGGGTTTGCTCACCGACAGCAGTCCAGCTAAAGCCGGGTGGGGCACGCTCAGCTCGACGGGGCCAATCAGCCCGCCGGTCTTAGCCTCTTGCCCTTCGGAATATTGCTGAGCCAGATCAGCAAAGGGCTGACCGTCATCGTGGATGCGGAAGTAGAGTTCCTGCGCTAAGCCCAGCTGACTAGTGCGAATTAGCGAATAAATCACGCGATCAAGGCGGCTTTTACGCTGTAGAAAATGCGACTCTACATCTTTGGCAAAGGTTTGCGCCTTAAATTTAGCCAGTTTTTTTTCGCGGGCAGCAGAAGTTTTAATCAGGTCGGGAGTGCTGTACTGCTTCTGAGCCCAGGCATTAGCCTCTTGGGGGTTGGTAATTTTGTGGCGCTGGCAAAACTCGGCTTCTGCTGCCTGAGCTTCTTCTTCCGTTAAGTCAACATCGGCGATCGCATCATCCACGATCACTTCTTCAATCAGTCGCGAGAGCAAATTCGTTTTGCTCAGCAGGGGAACGAGTTGCTCCGAAGTAAGAATGCGATCGCCAACTTTCAGCAAATCCATGCAAATAACCAGTAACTATAAAATGAAAATGGCTTCGCCCCTGCCCCATTATGCAGCCAATTTTGAGAATTCGGGAGAAATTTGAAATTCGAAATTTAGGGTGCAAAGTTCACTTCAAAGCCCTTCGAGCCGGCTACGTCCAATCGCCTCCGACTTGCCTATTCACTTGCCTTGTCCCCCTTACTCCACAGACAAGATCGTTTCCGGACTCGTGTAAACGCCCTCTTCACTGATTCACGTAACTGGACTAGCCCAGATTTGCCGAACGGCATCGGCGATGCGAAGCAAATCTTCATCCAATAAAGGCGGCCACTCCACCTGCTTAAGTTGCCCCTGCCGATATAGTTGACGGCTTTCGTAAGAGAGCAAGAACAGCGCATAGCCAAGCGATCGCTCAATAGTCGGTTCATTTTGCAGCGACTTTGACAGGGTTTTGAGCGCCAACAAGAGGGAGGTCACCTGCCCCGGAATGGGGGCTTGTCCCTGACGCAAGCAATCAATAAATGCAGTTTGGCCAGGTGCTGGGGTCAGCGTCTGCGCCAGTACGAATTTTTGAGCGGTGTCGAAGTCCATTGCAGCAAATCCTTTGAGAGAACATGACGACTGTTGCGAATGGGGCGGCTACGGGCACCCTAGGGCCAGCTTATTGAAAGTCAGACTCTCAAACCTGATAGAGACTTCATTAAGAAACTGGCGGATTCTGTAATAAAACTGCGAACCATTATGGCAGGAGACGATGAAATTCGTAGGGCTATCTAGGATTAAAAGGTTTAGCTTTGCTAAGCCTCAGGCTTTAGGACGGCGATCGCTCCCGCAACTTTGGGGCAGAAAATTCTATTTTTTTAATCATTATCTTGGGCAAGAAATACCGCTGGCTATGACATCAGTAATTATTCATTTTTATTAATTGCGGCGTCTAATCACTTTTAAAGACTTGATTTCTAGCAACTTGATAATCTTGAAAACCTCATGACCACTTCCATCCAATCTGTTCCTTTCGTCGATCTTTCTTGGCAGCACGATCCCATTCAAGATGAGATTCAGGCTGCCGTAGCCGCAGTCTTAAGGCAAGGTGATTTTGTCTTGGGGCAAGCAGTCAAGCAGTTTGAAGTGGCGTTTGCCCAAGCTTCAGGGGTGGCGCACGGCGTTGGGGTGGGTTGCGGCACCGATGCCATTGCGCTAGGGTTGGCGGCCTGCGGTATTGGTCAGGGCGATGAGGTCCTGCTGCCGGCCAACACCTTTATCGCTACCCTGATTGGCATTTTGCGGACGGGAGCAACCCCGGTCTTTGTCGATTGCGATCGCCACACCGCGCTCATTGACCTCGCAGCCGCTGCAGCAGCCATCACGCCTCGTACCCGCGCTATCGTCCCGGTTCATCTATATGGACAGATGGTGTCTCCCAGTGACCTCAAGACGTTGGCGGCAGCTCACAATCTCTTGATCTTTGAAGACGCGGCTCAGGCTCATCTGGCCCAGCGCGAAGGCATAGTCGCCGGCAGCCTTGGCGTTGCTGCAGCCTTCAGCTTCTATCCCAGCAAAAATCTTGGCGCCATTGGGGATGGTGGCATGCTGCTGACCAATGAAGACTTGATTGACCAAACCATGCGATCGCTGCGTAACTATGGGGCCGTGCGTAAGTACTTCCACACCGAGCCTCAGGGCATCAACAGTCGCCTAGATACGCTGCAGGCAGCCATTCTCGGACTCAAACTGCCGTACTTGGCAGACTGGAACCAAGCTCGGAATCAAATTGCTCGTCACTATGACGAGCGACTGGCAGCTCTGCGAGAATTTGGCCTGATTCCGATGCGGAACGATAGCGGTTCTGGTCATGTCTATCATCTCTACGTCGTCAGGATCACAGCTGATTGCCCGATTGACCGTACGGCCCTGCAGCTAATGCTGCAAGAAAGCCGCGTTCAAAGTGGCATTCACTATCCTGTGCCGTGTCATCTACAACCGGCTTTTCAGTCTTTGGGCTATCAGCCAGGCGCTTTTCCCATGGCTGAAAGTCTCTGCCAAGAGATTCTTTCGCTACCGATATATCCCGGTATGTCGATAGAACAGGCTGATCGGGTCATTGATGCGATCGCCCACTCTCTAAAGCAGGATGTTGCGACTACGGAACCCTTGACTGTCGTCCCGACAAAGTAAATTCATGGCTTTAAGCGCTTTTTCCCGTAAAAAACAATTTTTACTAACGCCGTTGTCAATGGCTCTGTTAGGGCTATTGACCATAATGTACGTACCCTTGCTCTGGCACTGGGTTGATGGCTGGTTAACTAAATCCATTAGCATTCAACATGAATACTTCAGCCACGGTTTAATCGGTATTCCTTTCGCGGCTTACACGGCTTGGAGCCTGCGCCCCCGATGGCGCGCCTTATCAGATCAGCTACATCCAGCCGGGCTAGGTTTAGTGTCCTTAGCTAGCGCTCTGTATCTCAGTCATCTTCCCGATTGGATCAATATTTCCCTACCGTTGATGCTGGCGGGCATTGGTCTCACTCTCAAGGGATGGCCGGGGCTCAAGCTGATGGGCTTTCCCCTGGCTTTAGTGGCCCTGGCGACCCCAAGTCAACTGCCGTATCTAATCGAGCCGTACATTCTGCCGCTGCAGCACTTCATCGCGATCGTCGCCGGTTTCATTTTGAAGCAGGGGGGCATCGATGTCGTTGTTGATCAGATTTACCTGCGGGTAAATGATCAACTGGTTGAAGTCGCGCCCCACTGTGCTGGACTCAAAATCTTGTTCACCAGTCTATATGTGGCGCTGATGCTGATTTATTGGAATGAAGTGTGGCGATCGCGCCTACACACCAGTATTTTTCTCACTGCCACAGTGGCCATTAGCGTAGTTGGCAATATTATTCGCAATGCTTTGCTGAGCTACTTCCACGGCACCTTGAACGAAGCGGCATTTTACTGGCTCCATGACGATTGGGGCGGCGACGTCTATTCAGCCTGTCTGCTGCTATCGCTGATTTTGGTCCTGTGGCTGATTCAAAAATATGTGCCTCAGTCTTTATCTTTCAGGGTTAATCCTGACGTTTCGGTCTAAATAGTCCTGCTTAGCCAGAGGAAGCCTTCACCATGTCAGAAGCTACCAAGCCCATGCCCAAGCAACGCTCGGTTGCGCAATGGAGCCTGATTGCAGTGTTAACGGCGCTGGTGGCAATCGCAACTTTGCCGAGTTATATCAGCGGTCAGTGGCCGTGGAGCGCTGAATTACCAGTGCCTCACATCGAAAATATTAGGGAGCTTCTGGAAACGCCACTAGAAATTGATGGCTGGCAATCGGTTTTCCATGAGGCCGTTGACATTGGGGGCAATCGCTGGAGTTTGACAGAATATCGCTCTGCCGGTGAGCCAGCCGAGTCCACTCAATCGTTCGGTCTTTTATTACGCCCACAAATGGCAGGTGATCAGCAGCCCGAAGTGGAGTGGGTAGATTTGCGAGGAGCTCAATCCTGGCAGGTCGATAACCGTCAGACTGTGCGGTTTACGCTGCCGGCAGCAGGTGACAATACAACAGTGAAAGCGCGATATTTGCGGGGCGTTAATGAACGCACGACTTTTGCCGCCATGCAGTGGTACGCCTGGCCAAAAGGGGGGCATTTTGCTCCCGGCAGATGGTTTTGGCACGATCAGGCTAAGCAGTGGCGGCAGCAAGAGCGGCTACCCTGGGTCGCCGTTAGTATTCTCCTGCCAATTGAACCGGTTGGGGATATTCGGCTTCACACGGAAACGGTGACGGCGATCGCCCAAGCGGTACAACAAGAACTGATGGCTTCCACCTTCAATGCCGATTAAGTAAGCGGATATTGGAGAACCTAAGCAGGATAGAGCTTTTGCAGAGTGGATTATTTTTCTACAGAGCAGGTCCATGGTCGCTGGGCCAGTAATACTCGGCTAATCGGAGACGCGTAAAGCTAGTGATGTCGGGCTGAGTTCTATGGCAAGCTAGCTGGTGACGTGTTGCTAAGGAACTTTGCCACAGTGGTGTCTACTCTCCCCGCTTGGACTTTGCGCGATCGCACGTTTCGTTGGGGCGATCGCACGTATGTCATGGGCGTGCTTAACGTGACGCCCGACAGCTTTAGCGATGGCGGCCAGTTTGACACGGTGCCAGCGGCGATCGCCCAGGCCCAGGCGTTGATTGAAGCTGGCGTTGATATTTTGGATATTGGCGGGCAGTCGACTCGTCCGGGGGCGGCACAAATCACTGAGCAGGAGGAAATGCAGCGGGTTTTGCCGGTAATTGAGGCGATTCGGGCCAGTCATAATCCAGCGCTATCCACTGCCGTTATCTCCGTTGACACCACCCAGGCGATCGTGGCGCGTGGGGCAGTGCAGGCGGGCGCTGATTTGGTCAACGATATCTCTGGGGGCACCTTTGATGCGGCCATGTTTTCCACCGTGGCCGATCTGGGGGTGCCGCTGATCTTGATGCATATTCGCGGCACCCCCGAAACCATGCAGAAAGACACCCAATACGCTGATTTGATGGGCGAAATTTACGGCTTTCTAGAATGTCAAATTGCTGCGGCCCAAGCGGCTGGCATCAATCACGGTCAACTTGCTATTGATCCCGGCATTGGTTTTGCTAAGAGCTATCCCCAAAATTTGGCTATTCTACGTCAGGTTGCCACGTTGCGCCGGCTGGGCTGTCCCATTTTGATTGGCCCTTCGCGCAAAAGCTTCATCGGCTGGCTACTGCATGAACCGGAACCGCAAAAGCGAGTTTGGGGAACGGCGGCGGCATGCTGTGCGGCGATCGCGGGCGGCGCCGATATGCTTCGCGTCCACGACGGTAAAGCAATGGTAGATGTGGCAAAAGTCGCCGACGCCATTTGGCGACAAAAACTGCCAGAGGGGCTAGAGGCTTGATTGAAAAGCCCCCATTAGCTAACGTGTCACTAACATCAGCCACGCCCATTGAGGCGAGCTCCAAAATAAAATCTCCCCAGGACGCTAGATGATGTCTTGACGGCAAGAGAGGACTGACCGCGATCGCTTACTCTTAGCGGCTAATGTATTTGTATCTGGCCTAGTCCAATCGCTTCGAGCTGCTTGAAGTTTATATGACGAATGCGCCATCCAATGACGACATCGAAAGCCGCCTGACTCATATAGAAAGACTGTTACACAGCATCTTTAACAAATCGAAATGCCACGGATTTTGACTGCATGTTCGCAGCGTTTGATACTGTTCGAGAAACGCTAGTCAATGTGGTGACTGTAACCCAAAGAAATGCCTTGAATATTGATGCGTTGACTCAAGATATTCGTCGCAATGCTGCTGACATTCGGGCAATGAGTCAGCGTGTGAACAGTTTGGCTGCTGCTAACGAGCGTAATGACCGCATTTTGGACTACCTGCTGCGCCGCGAAGCCGAAGATTTCGATTCAGAGTAACGACGTTAAATGATAGCAAGATAAAAGAACATGGCGGCATTGAATGTCTGCTTTCAGAAAAATGTTGTTTCTCACACAATAAATTAGGATGAATTCAAAACTTCATTCAATATTTCAGATTTTCTTAGCCTTCGCTTCTATATGTTTTATTGCATGGTTATTTTACAAAGCAATTATCGCCATTATCTTTGGAATATTGTCCTTAGAATCCGATATTGCCGTAGCCGTCATTGCAGCATCAGCTTCTATATCAGTTTCTTTGATGTCCCTCGTTGTTTCAAAATATCTTGAAAGCAGAGCCGCAATCACCCAAGAAATTAGAGCTAAAAAGATTCCAATATATGAAGAACTTATCTCATTTGTAATGAGAGTTGTTTTTGCTCAAAGACTTGGCCTAGAGCCAGTAACTGAAGATGAACTAATGGAATTCATGGCAGAATTTACAGAGAAAATAACGGTCTGGGGTTCTGATGACGTCATAAAAGTATGGCGTAAATTTCGGCTTTCCGCTGCGAGTGGTTCTAATACTCAGAGCATATTATTCATGTATGAGGACATATTACTTGCAATCAGAAAAGATCTAGGTCACAAAAATTCCGGATTTTAAAAAGGTACTTTGCTAGGTCTCTTCGTTAACGATATTGATTTATTTAGTGATCGCTGACTAACTCCCACACAATTAATTTAGGTCTGTTGATCGATCGCACCCACCCCTCAGTCCTCCACTCCTCCCAAAAATACACCTCAGCCACGCCGAATCACCAATAGCCTTCCAGCTTGTCGATGCTGCCATTTGTTACCACGATTTCAATTGCCAAATCAGGATGTGATCTGCGATCGCCAATGTTGTAGGACTCATCCGGTTCGCTTGCGATCGCCGCAATCAAAGCCCCCCCCCCCAGCCGTTGACCATTTTCCCAAGAAGTCTGCTGATTGAGCCGTCCTTAATTTCCCTAGCGGCGCTAAAATTCGTTGAGCACAGGGACTAAATAAAGGGCGACAAACGCTTTAGCTGCATTGGGATCCAGCTGATTTAGCGATCGCACAATGGCCACAATGGTCTCGCCGGTGGGGTCAGTCCGCTCGTGTACCCAGCGATACACGACTGTGCGTTCCATGCCCATGGTGACGGCTAGCTTATTCTGGCTAATGGCGTAAGTCGCCAATGTTTCTTTAAGAGCCTGTCCAGCACGTCCCATCAAGATTGACTGCCTGCCTCAAAACTGCTGTATAAAACTCAAAAGTAGTGGTTTATGTGCCGAGAAGCCAATCCATGAAGCGATTGAAAGAACGCTTAATCTGCTCTTGGCGGCGCCATTTTTCAAATCGCCGGCGATATTGCTGTTCATTAGGCCAGTAAGTTTGCCAAGCTTGCAAACTCAAGCCGATTCCCCAAAACAAACTAATGTAAAGCGACCAAGAAAGCTTACCAACCGCAACCACATTAATGATGTAAAACACCACATTGATAATCATGAAGCGTACAGCATGGCTCTGAAATCGCTGTCGCTGATATTGGTCGAAGGCGCCCATTTCCTTAGTTTCGCGCTGCTGTAAGGTCCATTGCCGTTCAGCTTCGGCTAGCGTCGTATTCGCAATGCCAATTTCTTCAGCAATTTCGAAGAGCTGCGATCGCGTCAATTCGCCCCCTTCGGTGTGGCGGGCGATGGCAATCTGCAAAATCGCCTGGGCATCTTCTGACTGATAAATTGAGGCTTCTTGCTGACTTGAGGGCGCTGTTGTCGAATCGGGCATGCCCATAGGGAAAAAAGTTGGCTTATCTAACTCTGTTATAGAAAATTTCATCCAAAATAGGGAAATATATCAGTTTAAGTGTTGTAACAGTCGACCTGCGCTTGGTTGTATACCCTATTCAGCAGAGAGTAGCTCTCTTCGTGAAGCACACTGAATCTACTTAAAGGACTGTGCATTATTTAACGACGAAACGCTTGTTTAGAGAGTGATTTAGTCCTTGCTGGCGTTGCCGTGCCCGTCCGGCAACGTCTGCTCCTAAAACATTCTGACTTTGACTGATAACGCACCCTGAAAATTTGGCTCTGGATGCCTTAAATCTTGATCTCAGCAAAAGCACTGTGACTCCAGAGTTTTTGGACTGTGCTTATCTTAGGGTTGTGCTCATTATGCAGTGCTGAGGCCGGCCTGTCGTTTGCTTTGCAAGATGTTGATTTTTGCGAGATGTTAATCAAGGCAGGACTTATGCGTCGACAAATTAACCACAAGCTGGGGTTAATTCCCTAAGCCGATTAAAGGCACTTTGAGGATGAACTGGCAGGCGATCGCTTGAATCAGCACCGCCGCCATCACTGAAGAAAAATCTAGGCAGTAGAAATAACCCTGATTGTGCAGCGGATGCTGACCGGGGCGTATATCAGTTGCCAACCGCTCAACTTGAGTTGACTGCCAGGGTAACGGCTGCAGAGTTGGCCAATCCAGGTCAGCCGGTTTAGGCTGTGTCCACAAGATGGTGGGGGCAA
>ERZ1740058.308-NODE-308-length-40827-cov-6.622535_pt1 | contig 40827 bp, 32 predicted proteins | sample MGYA00581745_ERZ1740058 | MGnify/ENA primary metagenome ERZ1740058 (study PRJEB43018, sample SAMN04849742) | marine metagenome | isolation source: floating plastic debris | place: Pacific Ocean | collected 2008-08-30 | study: EMG produced TPA metagenomics assembly... | reverse complement strand
GGACTATGCTAAAAAAGAAGCGGGCATTCTTATGGAACCATTTTACCCATCAGATAATGTAAACCAAGATATTGAGGCTATCAAGAAAAAGTATGAAGGCTTTACCGCCCGACACCCTGAGCAGGGAATCTATTAGCTTTTACTTTTTTTTAATTCATGTAACTACAACAGTAGTGTATACGTATTTACAGAAAACTTTATAACTATGAGAGCAGTGAAAATTACCTACTACGTTACACTCAGTCTGTTCAGCTTACTGATGCTTTTTTCGGCTTCCAACTACTTCTTCAACTACGAGGCTATCCAAGAAGCCTTTCAATCGTTAGGATTTCCTACTTACCTGATTTATCCACTAGCTATTGCTAAACTACTAGGCTTAGTTGCCATTTGGACAAAGCAATCTGTTGTCTTGAAAGAGTGGGCTTACGCAGGTTTCTTCTTTAATGTTATTCTAGCGGCTTCAGCTCATATTAATGTTGGCGACGGGCAGGCCGCGGGAGCGTTAATAGCTCTACTGCTAATTGCTACGGCCTACTTCACCGAGAAGCGGGCTGTTCCGGCAAAGACATTGGTTGCTGCCTAAGCAGATCCTGGTCTACAGTTAATCTACCACGCGGACCAGGTAGTGGTTTTTTTTGCCGCGTTGTACGAGCAGATATTTATCCTGTAATAGCGGAAAAGTTGCTTCGGCATTAGTAGAAGTAATCTTTTCTTTGTTGATGCTAACCCCGCCCTGCTGGATCATTCGGCGGGCTTCTCCCTTCGATTTGAATACCAACTGGTGGGTGGTTTCGGATAGTAAGTCTACTACATTACCCGCTGATTCGTATTCGCTGCGGGAAATGGTTTCTTGAGGTAAGCCCTCAAATACTTCCAGCAGCGTTTTTTCATCAATACGTTGAATACGTTCCAGTGCGGCGTTTCCGAAGAGAATAGTTGAAGCATCGCGAGCGTTTTCAAAATCTTCTGCCGAGTGAATACGGGTGGTTAGTTCTTCGGCTAACGCTCGTTTGGCTTCGTTAGGATTAGGTAGTTGCTCCAGCGCTTCAATCTCCTCCTGAGTTTTCAACGAAAAAACCCGAAGTAAACGCGACAGATCTTCGTCGGCCACGTTAAGCCAGAACTGATAGAACTTGTAGGGTGAAGTCATCTCAGCGTCCAGCCACACATTACCCGATTCGGACTTACCAAACTTTGATCCGTCTGATTTGGTAATGAGGGGGGCAGTCAGCGCATAGGCCTCTCCGGAATGCCGGCCACCTGATGCCTTGCGGCGGATGAATTCAGTTCCGGTGGTGATGTTACCCCACTGGTCGGAACCACCCATTTGTAACTTTACTCCCTGGTGCTGGTACAGATGGTAAAAGTCGTAGCCTTGCAGCAGTTGGTAAGAAAACTCAGTGAAGGAAAGCCCAGTTTCTAGTCGCTTCTTCACTGAATCTTTAGCAATCATATAGTTGATGGTCAGGTGCTTTCCGGCATCGCGAAGAAACTCCAGAAAGCCGATCTGCCCGAACCAGTCGTAGTTATTTACCATAATAGCCGGATTGTCGCTGGCCTTAAAATCCAGAAATTTTTCCAGTTGCTGACGTACGCCTTCCTGGTTTTCCCTCAGGGTTTCTACATCTAGCAGGTTTCGTTCGGCTGATTTGCCCGAAGGGTCGCCAATCATACCGGTGGCCCCGCCTACCAGGGCAATCGGTTGGTGGCCGTGGCGCTGCAAATGAACCAGTAGCATAACCGTAGCTAGATTCCCGATATGCAATGAGCGGGCAGTAGGATCAAAGCCAATATAACCCAGCGTTTTTTCCTTGGCCAATTGTTCTTCGGTGCCGGGGGTCATATCGTGGATCATGCCGCGCCAGCGCAGTTCTTCCACTAAATTTGACAATGTATAAGCAGACGAGTCTGTCATAAGTACAGTTTTACGTTATTTTGAGATACAGAAGAGTGTTCAAACTCACTTTGCGATTTAATGAAGTTGCAAATATAGAATTTCACTAACAGTTTCTGAACAAAGAATCTGGAAGAAAGAGTAGATAACCTAACGGAAATATTTCTGGTAGAATCCGTAATTCTGCTAACAGGTTGTTAACTAATCTTAGGACGCACCGTTTAACCATTTGACTCTTATTTTTCAATCTACATGACACGCATACCTGGCTACGTAAAATATCTGGCAATTCTGGCGGCTATCGTACTCACTGCTTACGTACTCATCATCGCTAAATCAATTCTCAGCCCGCTACTTACCGCTCTGATTCTGGCGTTGCTATTGCATCCGGTGAGTGCGGGTATGGAGCGTATCCGTATTCCTCGTGGAATTAGTTCGGTATTATCTATTGTACTGGTGGTACTAACTATCGCTGGCCTTTCTGTCTTTTTTTCGGCTCAGGTGCGCAACATCGGACGGGATATGAATCAGATTGAGGCCAAAATAAACGATGTGATTGATCGGAGCTCGAATTGGATGGAGATGACTATTGGTATAGAACCTCAGGAGCAAACCACCTACGTAAAGGAGTCACTGACGTCTCTGCTTCGCGGGAGCACTTCATTTTTATCCAATACGCTTTCGGCCACGGCCGGATTCTTCACGGCTTTCTTTCTGTGTATCATCTGTTTGTTCTTCTTCTTGTACTACCGAAAATTTCTCATGGCTTTTGTTTACCGCCTCTTTAAACCGGCTAACCATCGTCAAGTGGGGGATACCGTGATTAAGATTGAAAAGGTAGTACGTAGCTATATTGTAGGCCTGTTCACCGTGATTCTGATTATAGGTATTCTCAATACCGTGGGATTGATGGTTCTGGGCATTCAGCACGCTATGTTTTTCGGGGCGTTAGCGGCAGTACTTACTATTATTCCGTACATCGGGGTTTTTATCGGTTCACTACTTCCTATTTTGTTTGCCTTGGTCACCAAAGACTCGTTGTGGTACCCAATGGGGGTTGCGTTACTGTTTTGGGCAGTACAGTTTCTGGAGGGTAATTTTATCACTCCCAATGTGGTGGGGGGAAGAGTAAGTATCAACCCTTTTGCTGCTATTCTGGCGTTGTTTTTCGGCGGTATGATCTGGGGAGCAATCGGTATGATTCTATCTATTCCGATGTTGGCCATTGCTAAAGTTGTTTTTGATGAAATAGAACCATTGCAGCCCTATGGTTTCTTGCTAGGCAATCCCCCGGATAAATACACGCTAGAAAACCGCAAAGAGCGGCTTGGTAAAATGCGAATTGTGAAAAAGAAAAGCGAGCCTCAAGAATCAGTTGAACAAGCTGAGACGGAGGAAAGCGTGGTGAAGGCTTAGTAGCTTGCCAGCATACCGGCAATAGTAGCGGTCATCATACAGGCGAAGGTAGCCGCCATTAGTGCCCACAGGCCCAACTTAGAAAGGTTACCCTGCTGATTAGGGGCTAAGCTTCCGATTCCACCAATCTGAATAGCAATGGAGCTGAAATTAGAAAATCCACACAGAGCGTAAGTAGCAATAACCAAGGCTCTACCGCTGAGGGCTCCCTCCGCTTTCATCTTCGATAAATCTAGGTAGGCCACAAACTCATTGATTACCGTCTTTTGCCCCAGTAGGCTACCCACTTGCAGGGTCTGGTTCCAGTCTACTCCCATAATAAAAGCAAACCCCCGGAATAATTGCCCCAGCAGATACTCTAGCGAAAACCCATCAAACGCACCGTTGGTAGTACGCACTACAAAGGCATTTAATCCGAGAAACTCGCCTACTACTCCTGATAAAAAATAGTTAATAGCGGCGATTACCGCGATAAACGCCAGCAACATTCCACCTACATTGAGTGCTAGTTTCAGTCCTTCCGCGGCACCCCGCGAGAGGGCATCAATTACATTTACTCCCAAGTTTTCTCCGCTTACATTTAGCTCCTGACGAATAGCATCGGGCTGGGTTTCGGGTACTAGTATTTTGGCAATGACAATGGCAGCCGGGGCGTTCATAATGGAGGCGCTGAGTAGGTAGGCCGCAAAGCGGGTTTGCTCTGCCGGATTATCGCCGCCTAAGAAGGCCACATATCCACCCAACACTCCTCCGGCAATGGTAGCCATGCCGCCCGTCATCAGACACATAATCTCCGAAAGGGTCATTCCGGCAATGTAAGGCCGCACCAGTAGCGGAGCTTCGGTTTGGCCCAGAAAGATATTGCCCGCTGCCGATAGGCTCTCGGCCCCGGATAGGCGCATAGTCCGCGCCATAATCCAGGCAATACCGTAGACTACCTTTTGCAAAATACCCAGATAGTAGAGTCCAGCCGTCACGGTAGAGAAGAAAATAATGGTAGGTAGTACCTGAAATGCGAAAATGTAGCCGAACGAAGAGGTATCGACCAAGCCTCCAAACAAAAACTCAGCTCCTTGCTGAGAAAAGCTAAGAAATTTAACAAAAGCCTCACTGATCTGGTTAAAAATCTTTTTTACAAAAGGCACCTTCAGAATCAGTACCCCGGCAACAAGCTGAATTGTAACTCCTGCCCCTACCAAGCGCCAGTTAATGGCACTGCGATTTTTAGAAAATAGAAAGGCAATAAATAGTAGAGCAGCAATTCCTAAGATTCCGCGGACGTAAATCATAAACAGAGCAAGCTAGTAGGTAGGTAGAGATGCCGAAGCGGCAGATAGGCCGGAATAATTTTAGTTCCGGCGATTCATTTCATCACGGATTTTAGCGGCTTTTTCATAATCTTCACCTTTTAGCGCTTCGTCCAACAGAGCCTGGAGCCGGTCGTTAGAAAGGTCTTTAAGTTGCTCAGTTAATGGCTTCTGTTTCTTTTGTCGAGATTCAACCGGAGAAGATTGCACTTCCGATTCGCCCTCTTCGTCGGTTAGTACGATACCCGCTTCGGAAAGTACATTTTCGTTAGTGAAAATAGGCACATTAAACCGTAGCCCAATAGCGATGGCGTCTGAAGGCCGCGCATCAATTTCGGTAGTGCCGCTTCCGTCGTTGCAAATAATCTTGGCAAAGAAAACGCCTTCTTTCAAATCAGAAATAATAATTTCATCTACCGTAAAGTGAAAGCTTTGTGCAAAGGATTTAAATAGGTCGTGTGTCATCGGCCGGTTAGGCACAATCTTTTCAATCTCGATGGCAATCGCCTGAGCCTCAAACATTCCGATAATGATTGGCAATCGACGATTGCCGACGGTTTCACCCAGCACTAATGCAAACGAGCCCTGCTGCGACTGACTTGAAGAAAGGCCAAGGATTTCTAATTCAATTTTATCCACAATACGAGCAACTTAATTTTGAGAAGCTTTTATCTCTTCGGTTAATTTAGGTAAAATTTCAAAGGCATCACCTACTATTCCATAATCCGCCGCTTTGAAAAATGGAGCTTCTGCATCCTGATTAATAACTAAAATATTTTTAGAAGAATTAACTCCAGCCAAATGCTGAATGGCCCCGGAAATACCTACGGCTACGTATAAGGTCGGGCTTACTTTAACTCCAGTCTGGCCTACGTGTTCGTGATGAGGCCGCCAGCCCATGTCAGACACCGGCTTGCTGCATCCGGTAGCAGCACTTAGTGTACCGGCCAGTTCTTCAATCATATTCCAGTTTTCCGGACCCTTCAAGCCGCGACCACCTGATACCACAATATCAGCTTCGGGCAACAGAATATCGCCTTCACTTTTTTCAGTATTGGTGATTGTGGTACTAAAGTCTGAATCCGAAAGATTAACAGAAAAGGATTCAATCGAGGCTGAACCTTCGCCTTCTTCTAGCGCGATAGCGTTCTTCTTTAACGCAATTATTTTTTTGTCGCGTTCAAGTCTATTGAACGCGAAAGCTTTGCCGGTATATATACTCTGCTTAACCACAAATCCAGCATCTAAGTTAGGTAATTCCACTACATTAGGGGCTAAAGAGGCCTGTTGCTTAATGGCTACCCTTGAAGCTACTGGGTCGCCCAGTGATGATTTAGCCAGCACTAGTATGCTGGCGTTAGTTTCATTCATAGCCTGATCTATTACTGAAGCGTAGGCCTGAATCACACCCTGGTTCAGTTGCTCATCATTGGCGTGAAGCACTCGGGTTGCTCCGTATTTACCTAACTGTTCAAGCTCACTGGTTCCAACCTGATTTCCCAACGACAGAGCTACTATTTCATTTTCGCCAACTTTTGGAGCTAATGCGGCGGCGTACGCTACCGCTTCCAGTGATGATTTTTTTATTTTTCCGTCGGCATCTTCAACAAACGCTATTACTGCCATATCTTTTTCTTTCGGGTGCTGTTAATAATTTACTGAAATAACTGAAGTGCGGCGAAGAATACTGGCTTCTGGGTTTCGCTGCAGTTGAGATTGAGGCTGATCGTCTACAATACTTTCGCCTCGTTTTTAAGTGCCGCTACCAGTGCGTCTAGCTGGTCGGGCGCGAACATTTTTACCTCGCCTTTGGGCGGTGGCAACTCGTACCGAATGGTTTCGGTCATCTGCTCGTCTGCGGCAGGTTCCCTTACATTTAGTGGCTTTTTACGGGCCATCATGATTCCCCGCATATTAGGAATTTTCCACTCAGCTATCGGCTCCTGGCAACCGGCAATAAGCGGTAGCTTCGCCTCTAACTTCTCTTTGCCACCTTCAATTTCACGGGACAGTTTGGCGGTATCGCCTTCAATATCCAGCTCCATTACCGGAGAGATAGATGGCATGTCTACCAGTTCGCCTACCATCCCGTGTACCTGACCGCCGTTGTAATCAATAGACTCTCGGCCCATCAGAACCAGGTCATAGCCTCCTTCTTTCACTACTGAGGCAATCTGCTGCGCTACAAAAAACGCATCCGAAGGATGAGCGTCAATTCGAATGGCATCATCAGCACCAATAGCTAATGCTTTACGGATGGTAGGTTCGGTTTCGGCTTCGCCTACATTGAGTACAGTAACCGTGCCGCCGTGTTGTTCTTTTAGCTCAATGGCCCGGGCTAGTGAATAGTCGTCGTAGGGGCCAATAATATACTGTACGCCCGTCTGATCAAATTTGGTGTTATTATCGGTAAACGATATTTTTGAAGTCGTATCGGGCACGTGTGTGATACATACTAAAATCTTCATAACCTTCGCTTCTCTTGCTTTTTCTATGTAATAACCCTTTTTGCGCTGCGAAGTTACGTAAATCAAAAAGAAATAAAAACCAGCCTAGGGATGAATGCCGAACGCCTTGCTCACCTACTTGCTTTTCTAAAAGAAGAACCAAATGATCCGTTTACCCTATACGCAATTGCTACCGAATACTCCACACAAAATCCGGAACAGGCCCGGTTGTATTACGAGCAGTTATTGAATGAACATCCTGACTATGTGGCCACTTACTACCACGCCGCCAAGCTGTACCAAAATGCTGGAGAAACCGATCTAGCGGAAGCTACTTATAAAAAAGGTATTGCGGTGGCTCAGTTGCAAAACGATTCTTTGGCTTTGCGTGAGTTGCAAAACGCCTACAATGAATTCTTGTTTGAAGAAGAGGACGAGTAGTAATGGTCAGTTCATATGAGCCATCGGACTCTAAATCAAGTGAGTAGGAATCAATGGCAGTTTCCAAAGAATTATCACTGTACTTTATCGCTCTTATTCCGCCGGAACCATTTCGGCAAAATAGTTGGCGGTGGAAAGAATATTTTCGGGATCAGTACCAGAGTAAGGCTTCTCTGAATTCACCGCCCCATATCACATTGCATATGCCCTTTAAACTGAAGACTAAGCGTGAAGTTGAATTGGTCGAAAAATTACAAGACTTTTCTCGTATCTTTTCTCCGTTCGTGGTAGAACTGGAAAGCTTTGGTGCATTTCCTCCCCGGGTAATTTTTGTTGATGTCATAAAAAGTGCTGAACTGGAGAATCTCCAACAAACGATTAATCGGCAAATGAAAGAAGAGTTTCAAATTTTCAATGCCAATTATCAAGATCGTCCCTTCCGCCCTCACCTGACGCTAGCTTTTCGCGATTTGAAAAAAGCACAATTTTGTGAGGCCTGGGCCGAGTTTCAGCATAAGGAAGTGCGCTACACTTGGGAGGCTTCACACTTTAGCTTACTGAAGCACGATGGTCGCCGCTGGCAAACTTGGCAGGATATTTCTTTAGGAGAATAAACCTCTACCGCCCACCAATGGTAGCACTACTCTTTTGGCTACCAAATACTCGCCGAATAATAGATTGACTGTAAGCGTACGGATCGTGGCGAATTTTCTTTTCCTCAATGGATACCAACGTGAATAAGCCCCCCAACGCCTTCTCGGTAGCGTAGTCTTCCAACTCTGGCAACTCGCGAATGTTGACGTTAATATCATTGATCAGCGGAGTTTTATTATAGGCACTAATGCCATCTTTCAGCGCATCGTAGTACCTGGTAGCTTTCACCTCATCCAAAGCATTCTTAATAATTGGACGGAAAGCCCTCTCTAGTTCGGGAGAAGTGGTCCGTTTTAAGTAATTGGTAGCCGCAATACTATCACCTCGTAGGATGTTAGCCGCATCATTGATCGTCATGGAAGTGATAGCGTTTACGAAGATAGGCGCTGCTTCTTTAGCAGCTTTTTCAGCCCCCCGGTTCATAGCTTCTACAAAATCATCCACAATATCGTCGCCCACTACCGGAATTTTCCGGATATTTCGTTCCACTTTCCGCAATTCGGGGGGCATCAGAATGCGAATATCCGCTATCGGATTGTTGAGGTAACCATTGGTTTGAGAAGCCTGGCTACCTGCCGTACGAGCGCCCACCTTTAGTGCCTCCTTTAATCCAGCAGTGATTTCTCCGGTGCTAAGGCCACCGCCAGTTCCGGTATTGATATCACCCAGCACTTGCTGCATGGTATCACAGGCAACGAGTGTAGCTACCACTACACCTAGTATTACAGTCTTTATTTTCAGTATCATAAACTCGCAATCAATTAGTAAAAAATAGTAGACCGATGAAATTTTAAAATTTTGATTATCAATGGATCAAAAGAAAATATTCTTAATCCGATGACGAAATTCTGCAGTAACAAGAACAAAATAGTGCTCCATGTTCTTTAGTTTACGGTTTAATTAACAAGTCAAAAACTATTCCATTGCGATTATGAGACCAGTTTGGGCAGAAGTTATTACGATTGGCGACGAAATTTTGTACGGACAAACCCTGGATACCAATACTCAGTGGATGGGACAGCGGCTGAATGAAATTGGCGTGAAAATTATCCGGAAAGTGGCTTTGGGTGACCAAAGAGAAGAAATTGTGAAGGGGCTAGATGAAGCATCTCAGCGAGCGGATATCATCCTCATTACTGGTGGATTGGGACCTACGAAAGATGATATTACAAAAAAAACATTAGCTGAGTATTTTGATACCCCGCTCATCATGAATGAGGAAATTCTGCAACACATCACCGATTTGTTCACTAAGCGAAACCTTAAGATGAATGCCCTGAACGAAGCTCAAGCCCTGGTTCCTCGCGACTGCACGGTGATTCCTAACTCTCAGGGAACGGCTCCCGGTATGTGGTTTGAACACGATGAAAAAGTTTACGTCTCCATGCCCGGAGTGCCTTACGAGATGGAAACCATGATGAGTGAGAGTATCATTCCGAAGTTACGGGAAGTGTTCGCCCTTCCGGTGATCTACCATCAGATGATTCAGACAGTAGGCATTGGTGAGTCGTGGCTTGCGGAGCAAATTGAGGAATGGGAGGATAATTTACCTCCCCATATCCGGCTGGCCTACTTACCCAGTTTTGGGCGGGTGAAGCTGCGACTAACAGCGGTAGGTGAAAATCGACTACAGTTGGAGGAAGATGTAGCCGCGCAGGTACGTCAGCTAGAACCAATTATTCAGAAGTACATTTATGGCTACGGAGATAAAACGCTGGAAGAAGCTGTTGGTGAGTTATTAAACGAAGCAGAGAAAACCCTAGCGGTAGCGGAAAGCTGTACCGGTGGTTTTTTAGCACATTCGCTTACCAGTATTCCTGGAAGTTCCCGTTACTTTCAGGGTGGAGTAGTGGCGTACAGTAATGCCCTAAAAACAAGCTTATTGGGGGTGCTGGAAGAAACACTGTCCAATCACTGAGCGGTGAGCGAAGAGACAATACGGGCTTTGGCTGAAGGTGGAAGGGAAAGGTTGAAAACCGAGTTTGGAGCAGCTACTAGCGGTATTGCTGGCCCCGGAGGCGGAACCCCCGATAAGCCGGTAGGAACCGTCTGGATTGCGGTAGCAGGGCCTGGGGAGACCGTGGCTAAAAAAATCTTGCTTTCCAATAATCGCTTGGTGAATATCCGACGAAGTACGGTAGTAGCCTTGAATATGCTACGAAAGTTGATTCTTAAGTCACTTGCGAACCGGTACTAATATCGTAACTTTGACCACTATTTTTTGAGTCAAGACTTGTATAACATATGGCAACGGTGGAAATGGTACTGCCTGCAATGGGCGAAAGCATTATGGAGGCGACGGTGCTGCAATGGTTGAAAAAGGAAGGTGATCCCATTGAGCAGGACGAATCAATTTTGGAGGTAGCAACCGACAAAGTAGATACTGAAGTGCCCGCCTCGGAAGGTGGTATACTACAAAAAATATTAGTACAGGAAGGCGATATAGCTCAGGTTGGTAAACCTATTGCCATTATCGGAAAAGAAGGCGAAGAGGATGAAGAAGTTACTGTTCCTGTAGGCGAAGCAGAAGCCAGCGTATCACAAGAGGCACAGATTCCGGTAGCTGATGTTGGGCGAGCAGGTACGGTACCTAAAACTCAGACTTCTCGGTTCTACTCACCTCTAGTAAAAAATATCGCTCGTAAGGAAGGAATTCCATTGGCTGAATTAGAGCAGATCAAAGGCACTGGCAAAGAGGGGCGGGTTACTAAGAAGGATATTCTTAATTACATAGAATCCGGCGCCAAAAAGCCAGACAACGGTCACTCTACAACTAGTACTATCAGTCCGCTTCCATTGGCTTCTGTTACCGCTAATGAAGGAGATGAGGTGATTCCGATGGATCGGATGCGGAAGATGATTGCGGCCCGTATGCTAGATTCCCAGCGAATCGCTGCGCATGTTACTTCATTTGTTGAAGTAGACGTAACCAATCTGGTACTGTGGCGAAATAAGGTGAAAAAGGCCTTCGAGCAGCGAGAAGGCGAGAAGTTGACGTTCACTCCCATTTTTGTGGAAGCTATTGCCCAAGCGCTTAAAGATTATCCCATGGTTAACGTGTCGGTAGATAGTGATAAGATTATCAAACGCAAGCATATCAACATTGGAATGGCTGTGGCATTACCTGATGGTAATTTGATTGTGCCGGTGATCAAAGATGCTGACCAGTTAAGTTTACTCGGTTTAGCCAAGCAAGTAAACAAATTAGCAGAAAAGGCGCGTACCAGTCTATTGAGTGCCGATGATTTGTCTAACGGCACCTACACCTTATCCAATATTGGCTCTTTCGGTAATATTTTAGGAACGCCAATTATTATGCAGCCTCAAGTAGCTATTCTAGCGATAGGTACTATCACGAAAACACCTAGCGTAGTAGAAACTTCTTCCGGCGATGCAATTGCTATCCGCCACAAGATGTATTTGTCACATTCTTACGATCATCGGGTAGTGGATGGAGCCTTAGGCGGCCTGTTCGTGAAGCGGGTAGCCGACTACCTTGAACAGTTCGATGTTGATCGGGTATTGTAATTCATGTCTGCCAAACAGTCTTGGTGCTTTGTAAAATGAGAAAGACTCCAGCATAAGGCAATGCGAAAAGCAATGCCCCTGCCGAAGCCTTAACTCAAACCACAAAGTAAAAATCTAACCCGTATTCTTTCTGAGTGGCAATTAATATGTTTTTGCTGCTAAAGTAGCCAATGCGTTCGCTACCTTAAATCCTGCATCAGAGGCAGCCTGGGTATTCAATTCAAACCCCAACTTGGAATCTCTGGTAGCAATAAAATTGATGTGGGAACCTTTCTGAACGATATTGTCTAACTCGGTTATCACTAAAGCACCTTCTTCTTGAAGTTGTTGAATATCCTCAGCTTTCACACGTGCACCTTGGGTAATGAAAACGATATCACTTTTCTGCGCCTCGATAATTGAGTTGCATTGGCGCACTACAAACTTTTTGTTTTTAATCGTCTTCTTCTTCTCCGAAATATCAACCATTTCGCGGTAAGCTTCGGCTTTGCCGATAACGCTTACCGTGAATTCATCTTTATCTATATTATCCGGCCATTCAATGTAGCGGCTGAAGTTATAAATGAAGATTGGATGATACTTGTACTCTTGCGCTTGTGCCAGATTCGCGGTAATCAGCACGAAAAATAGCAATCCGATGGTCTTTCTCATATACAAATTGTTTACCTGCTGTAAAGTAAGAGCGATACACAAATATGAAATCAAAATTAGAAATATTATACTAATTATTGGAAAAATTATTACTTAGTCAGTGATAACCAATATTTTAATGTATAGCTTAGAAATATGAAATTTTCAAGTATAAAATGATCAATAATATTAAATAAAAATGGTTAAGTAATACTTTTTCCATAAATATGATATTGGAATAACATCCTAACAAGATTGAAGGTACATCGGAAAAGGGCTGCCTTGCAGAATAGAAGACGGTAGGATTAATTTTTTTAAAATATGAAAACCGAATTATACTACAATCGCTTTCGTTGGTGTATTATAGTACTTCAAGCCGATTGCTATTATGTTATTAGATATTGCTCTCTTCGGATTAGCGTTCCTATTTGCTATACCAGCTATAACTGGTTACTTCGCTTACAGTCACGGTAGGTCGTTCTGGCTGTGGTTTGGTTTAGGCTGTTTCTTTCCGTTTATCTCAAATATTATATTAGCGATACTATGCTGGAAAGCAGCCCGAAAAGAAGAGCGACGGCGGGTAGGTGTAATGACTCGTTATGAAGATCGTTATATGCAACGAGAAGTAGTCCAGATAGCACAACCCCAACCTCGCAATCAAGAGAAGACTTCCTGATTTTAACTTCTCACAGAAAATAGTAATTTCATAGGTTTAAATCCGATCATAACCTATGAGATATTCCCTGATTTGCCTGCTGGCATTTATCATTTCCTGTACCACCTCTGAAAAACCCCATAATTTCACTTTAACGCAACTACCCAGCCAGAAGGTCTCACTTACTGATCTATCGGCTTTTAAAGAATCGCCAGCCAACTGGCAGATAGCCGGTAGCGTATACGCTGACCGTCACCAGGAGCGAGCTATAGAGTCTGAGCTAGGTACTGGCATACTGGTGAATAGTCCTCAGGAGTCTACCGGAAAGAACTTATTTACTGCATTTGAACACGGTGACCTGGACGTGGAACTGGAGTTCATGATGGCTACCTCTTCCAATTCGGGGGTTTATTTACAGGGGAGATACGAGGTTCAGTTACTTGATAGCTGGGGCGAAGATAGTGTAAGATTTGCTGATTGCGGCGGCATCTATCAGCGTTGGCAAAATGAACAAGGCTTTGGAGGAGTGCCGCCCCGTACCAATGCCTGTTACGCCCCCGGTTTATGGCAGCATCTGTCAGTAAAGTTTGAAGCGCCCCGCTTCGATGCTCAAGGAAAAAAGGTTCGGGATGCTCTGTTTCGGAAAGTAGTGCTTAACGGAGTAGTTATCCACGAAAATGTTTCGGTGAGTGGCCCTACCCGTGCAGCTGCTTTTGACGATGAACAGGCGTTAGGTCCACTAATGCTTCAGGGTGACCACGGCCCGGTTGCTTTCCGTAATATCCGATACAAGCGTTACGGAGCCGAAAAAATTACTTTCAGTAATATTGAGTATGAGTTTTACGAAGGAAAATTTTTAACTGCTGACACGCTCACTGCGCTTGAACCTACCCGTAGCGGGCAGTCAGATTCAGTAAGTTATCATCTCGCCCAACAACCTCAGGAATATGCCTTGATTTTCTCCGGAACACTAACTGCTCCCACAAGTGGCGATTATTTAATGGCTTTGCGTACCGCTGGAGCCAGTTGGTTGTGGATAGACAACCAAGAGGTAGTTGATCACACTCAGGGCCAGCGATTGGATGAACCTGGCTACGGTGAGGTGCATCTTGATCAGGGAGAGCATTCATTTAAGTTAATCTTTAGTAAACCTGGGCAAGGATGGTGGCAAGGGTTGGCCTGGGAGTACGAAGGTCCGGAAATTCCAGTCACTGCGTTGCACGCTCCGGGATCGGTGCCAATACAGAAACCGCCGCCACCGCACGTAGTAGAAGTTTCGTCAGAGCCTGCTTTACAACGGGGGTTTTGGTGGTTAGATGAAGAAACCAAAAAGACGCACACTATTGCCGTAGGCTTGCCATCTGCAGTAAACTATGTGTACGATTTGCGTAATGGGGCCTAGCTCTCCGCTTGGGGTGGAAGAATTGTGGATGCCACCCTGCTGAGGCACAGCCGAGGCGAAGATCAGACGCTTACCCCGCTGGGAGGTGAGGTTCCACTGTTGAGCCGACCGCTGCTGGCCCAGTTAGCTTCGTCCCAAAGTGCTTGGCCCGATTCGGTAGATATGGAATCGGACACATTTCGCTACGCGGGTTATCAACTTAATTCAGTAGGAGTACCGGTGTTTGAGTACCATTTGAATGGCGCTCGCTTACAAGATCACATTGGTCAGAAGCTGGAGGAACGTAGCTTAACCCGAAATATTACCGTTGACTTTGATCAGTCAGCGTCTTCGTTGTACTGCTTATTGGCGGAGGGAAAATCTATTGAGCATTTGCCGGACGGTAGCTACGGAGTAGATGATTTCCGTTACTATCTCACTATTAATGATGCACCGGCTAGCCCTATTGAGCGACAACAAAACGGACAAACTCAACTACTGTTGCCCATCGCAACTCAGGCTGATCCAACAAATATATCTTATACCATTACCTGGTAACCTGACATTTATGAGAAAGCTACTTTTATCTTTTCTACTTATATGCATTAGCTTGGGCTGGTTGCAAGCCCAGTCGGAAGATGACTACTACCGCATCGAGACCATTCCTATCCCCGACAGTATCGTGTTGGAAGTTGGTGGGTTAGCTTTTTCCGACGATGGTCAGCTGGGAGTTTCTACTCGCCGGGGCGAGGTATGGCTGTTAGATAAGCCGACGTCGGACCGGCCTACATTCTCTCGTTTCGCTCACGGGTTGCATGAACCTCTAGGGTTAGCTTACCGGAAGGGGGCGTTTTATACTACCCAACGAGCCGAGATTACAAAGCTCACCGATACGAATCAGGACGGAAAAGCGGATCGCTATCAGTCTGTTTACTCCTGGCCGCTATCGGGTAATTACCACGAGTATTCCTACGGGCCACTCTTCTTACCTAACGGCGATATGCTGGTTACCCTGAACTTGGCCTGGATTGGCTACGGTGAAAGCTTAGCTAAGTGGCGAGGGTGGTTACTAAGAATCACCGAAGACGGGAACATGACTCCCATTGCTACCGGATTGCGTTCGCCAGCAGGTTTTGGTTTTGACATGAACGGGGAAGTATTTTACGGTGAAAACCAGGGTGATTGGATAGGTTCGGGCCGTATTACCCATCTGGAAAAGGGCGATTTTGCCGGAAACCCCGCTGGGCTTAACTGGAGCCAGGAGCCAAATTCTCCTTTAGGTCTTGAGCGAGAAATGATTCCGGATTCGGTAGGGCTGATGCACGAATTTGCCAAAAATGTTTCTAGCGTAAAACCCCCTACGGTTTGGTTTCCGCATACGATTATGGGAATTTCTACCTCCGATATTCTAACTGATACCACTAAGGGGGGCTTTGGCCCGTTTGCTGGTCAGATGTTTGTCGGCGATCAGGGGCACAGCAAAGTGATGCGGGTATTTTTAGAAGAAATTAACGGTGAATATCAGGGTGCTTGCTTTCCTTTCCGGGAAGGCTTTTCGTCGGGAATTTTGCGGATGCGCTGGGGGCCGGACGATAATATGTACGTAGGCATGACCAGCCGAGGTTGGCGTTCTACTGGACCCGAACCCTACGGGCTGCAAAGGTTGGTTTGGACTGGGAAAACGCCCTTCGAAATCAAAGCCATTCGGGCCGTAGCTAATGGGTTTGAACTGGAATTCACCATGCCCGTAGACGAAACGACTGCTTCTCAGATATCATCTTACCCAATTACGAACTTCATCTACAGCTATCATCGCAAGTACGGAAGCCCCATCATCAATCAGCAAGCCTGTATAGTACACCATGCGGAAGTCTCGGCTGATCGGATGAAGGTTCGCCTGCATGTGGACGGGCTCCGTGAAGGCTATATTCATGAGATAAAGGTAGACGGAGTGCGGTCAGCCAGCGGCCAGCCATTGCTGCACGATGTTGGATATTACACCCTTAACCACTTTGCTGAGGGTACCGAGGTAGCAGCCCCCATTGCTCAGAACGAATCTTCCGAAGCGCAGGACTGCGAAGCCTCCGAAAAGCGAGTAACTGAAATGCCCGAAGATTGGGACGAGCCTGATGTGGTAATTACTGTTGGCACTGAACCTGGCCTCAAGTATGATCTTGCTGATTTTACCGTAGCCGAAGGGGCGAAGGTGCAGATTACCTTCAATAATAATGATGATATGCTGCACAATCTGGTAGTGACTGAGCCTGATGCTGCGGACCAAGTGGGTGAGGCTGCCATGCAGCTAGGCTTGGCCGGTGATGTTCAGGGCTACGTGCCTGTTACGGATGAAGTGCTATTCCATACCTGCATTTTACAGCCCGAAACCTCAGAAAGTATTTACTTTGTAGCTCCCTCGCCCGGCGATTATGAGTTCGTTTGTACTTTCCCAGGTCACTACAAAGTAATGCGGGGCAAGATGTACGTTACTTCCCAAGAAACTGCCGTCCGATAACATCGGTAGGAACAATGACTAATCGCGCAGCGACTGTCATGTCCTACTTTTTTTGATAGGAAATGATGTTGCCAACTATCATCCCCAGTATAGTTGCGCCTAATCCCCAGAGTAGGCTAGGGGTTGAAGTTTCTATGTAGTCGAAGAACAACCATCCGACCATGCCGAAGCCGATAGAAAGTAGAGCACCTAATTCAGTAGCTTTTTTCCAGTATAGCCCGGCCATGAGCGGTACAAATAGGGAAACCAGGCTAAGTACTGAAGACAAAGCTACCAGGTCGTAAATGTTAGTCTTCAGCGAAGCCATTACGGTAGAGGCCAATGCCACGGCCACCACTGATCCTCGCAGTACGCGTAACAACTGCTTATCGCTCTGAATCTTCCAGTGGGGTTTGATAATATTTTCGGCCAGGATGGTAGCCGGTGCAAGTATGGCTCCGCTGGTAGTGCTCATAATAGCCGATAGCAGAGCACCGAAGAATAAGATTTGTAATCCCACTCCGGTATGCTGGAGAACCACCGTAGGAAGCATAAGCTGAGCGTCAGCAACAGAACCCAATAGGTTAGGATATACCTGAACAGTACATAGCCCGATAAAGAGCGGAATAAACCCTACCGTCAGATACATACCCGCCCCTAAGTAAGAAGCCTGAACGGCGATTTTCTCAGAGCGAGCCGCCATTACCCGCTGGAAGACATCCTGCTGAGGAATAGAACCTAAACCAATCGTAATCCAGGCTGCCAGATAGTGTAAAGAACTTTCTAACGTAGGTTCAGGAATAGCACGGAAAAATCCCTCCGGTGTTTTCGCCAAAATAGATTGAATGCCTCCGGCTGCGTGGCCTAAGTCAAGAGCCAGAAAGAGTAATCCGGCAATAATAACAATAGTCTGAATAAAATCGGTAATAGAAATAGCCCAGAGGCCACCTACGTAGGTGTAAATCAGTACCACGGCAGTACCAACCCAAATGCCTACGAGTGTGGGAATACCCGCTACCGCCTGGAACAATATACCAAGAGCCACGAGCTGAGCGGCAATCCACCCAAAGTAAGAAGGAACCATACACAAACTGGATAGCAGCTCTACCCGCCGACTGAACCGGTCCCGGTAAAAATCACAGAAGGTTAGAATGTTTAATCGGTACAGAGGGCGAGCGATGAGCAAACCCACTAGCACCAGACACAAGGCAGCGCCGAAGGGGTCCTCAATCACTCCAATTAGTCCGTGTTCTACAAATTCAGAAGAAGCACCCAGCACAGTTTCGGAACCAAACCAGGTAGCGAATAAAGCCGAAGAAGCTAAGGCTAAAGGAAGCCGTCGCCCGGCCAGCACGTAATCCTGGCTGCTTTTAATCCAGCGAGAGGAGATAACACCAATAAGTATGGTTACTAGTAAGTAGCAACTAATGAAAGTAAGCAGCAATCCAGCGAAAGGTAACGATAAGAAAATGTAAATTTATAAAAAGTTCACGGGCCAATCGGCAATAAGCCTCGGCTATTGGCTTGCCTTTGGAGTACTCATGTTTTTTAAACTAAACCATACCCAAAGTGTCGCTAGTCATCCACTGCCTGATTAACCAGAATGCGAAACCTCCAGCCGGTATCGTCACCATTGCTGCCCCGGATCTGCTTCATCAGTATGCCGATCAGTTCCTCCTGAGGGTCGGCAAAGTACTGGGTATTGAAGTAGCCGCCCCAGTCGAAAGTACCTGCGCTACCCTGGCCACCCTGATCTTGTCCCTTCTGATTAAGCACGCCGAAGGCCAGTCCATAGTAACGTCCGTCACCCTTCCAAAAATCACCAATCTGATTGCCCATGATAGATTTTACCGTAGTTCGGCTCAAAATACGTATCCCGTTTAGTTCACCACCATTGAGATACATCTGCAAAAACGTTGCGTAATCTTTGGCGGTGCTGCTCAGCCCCGCTCCGCCGGCAAAAAATGTTTTTGCTCCCTTAACTGGAAAGTCAGCATCGTAGCCATTGCCGGAGTATTTTTCCCACTGTGCACCGTTTCGTTGCTGCACGGCTACCAGCCGATTGGCTTTGTTGCTGGGCAGATAAAACCAGGTATCGTTCATACTCAGGGGCTCGAAAAGATGTTCTCGTAAAAACTCATCAAAGGGTTGGCCCGACATAATTTCTACGAAATAACCGAGCACATCCAGTCCTTCGGCGTAGGAGTACTTCTCACCCGGATTAAAGTGCAGTGGCAATTTTGCTAGCTTTTTAATGTTCTCCTCAATGGTGATGTCGTCCGTAGTAAACGCATCAATGATACCAGCTTTCTGATAGATCATTTTAAACCGCTCGTCGCCGTCAATAAATCCGTATCCCAACCCCGAAGTATGCGTTAGCAAGTGGCGAATGGTAATTTCTTTATCGGCAGGCTTGGTCGTATAGGTAGTGTCGGCGTAGCGAAAACGGTCTAGCACCTGAGGGTTTTTAAACTCAGGAATATACTTGGAGATAGGATCATCCAGGCGAAATAATCCTTCTTCCCACAGCATCATAACGGCGGTAGCGGTAACTGCCTTGGTTTGGGAGGCAATTCGGAAGATAGCGTCTTTTTGCAACTTGTTTCCAGAAGGATCGGCGGTACCAAAGGCTTTATGATACACAATTTTGCCGCGTCGGGCTACCAGAGCTACCAGGCCGGGCACCTTATCATCTTCTATCGCGTCTTTCGCCATTGCATCAATCCGGGCTAATCGTTCGGCCGACATACCCACACTCGCCGGTCTGGCTTCAGTTAGCGGAGGAGATTGTTGGCTGGACTTGGTTTGGGCAGAAACGGTTAGGGTAAAGACAAGGAGTAAAATGGTTAGTAGGTGTTGCATAGCAGGTTTAGGATTGAATATGGCTAAAATAGGGAAATTACTTTTTTCTTTATAAGTAGGTTTCTGGAAGACGTAATTTGTATGATGGTAAAAGATATTTGACTACGAGAAGAGTTCAAGAAAAGAACAATCAGAATATGGAAAGAAAGATTGAAGTTGAGATAAGCGAGATAAAAGAAGTATTCCTACTACTAGAAGACCTAAATGACTTCTTTCATCAGAGAGAAAAATACTCTGATATTAAAGCATTCGCCGCTCAAAATTATAAAAGAATACACAAGTGCTATTATAAGACATTATGGAATTGGTTTCCTGAAGATGTTTAAGAAGAGATTCTGAATCGCTAGCAGTCGATGAACTATTCGTCTAGTTGATTTTACAAACTCACCATCTCACCCTTTTCGGGGTCCCACACTTTTAGCTTTAGGCAGGCGATCATGTCGCGGGGGTGCAGAGTAGTGGTAATGGGATTTTGAAGCTCGGGCATTTCCTCCATCGTTTCTTTCAGCCGGTAGAAAGGTATGCGGTGGTTGATATGATGCACGTGGTGGTAGCCGATGTTTCCGGTAAACCAGTTCATAACCGGATTCATCACCAGAAAGCTGGTAGACTGGATGGCCGCATTGGCGTAATCCCAGTCTTTATTCTCGGCAAACGTAGCTCCCGGAAAGTTATGCTGGGCGAAGAAAAGGTAAGAACCTAATCCGTGCGCCAATATAAACGGTAGTAGCCAACTGAAGAACAGAGCACTCAAACTACCAAAATAGAAGATAATGCTGGCAATCGTGAAGTGAAGAATCAGCGCAATGGCTGAATCCCAATGGTTCTTGGGGCTTTTTATAATCGAACTTACGTTAAAATCAAAAATGAAAAGCGTGAGATAGCCGGAAAAGATTGTAAGCGGATGACGGGCAGCCAGATAGGCGAATCGCTGTTTAGAGGACATTCGGTAAAATTTCTCCTTACTCACCAGTGGGTAAGAGCCAATTCCCCCACTTGAAAGCTTAGAATTATTGTGGTGATGATGATCATGCGTTCGCTTCCAGATAGTGACTGGAGCTAACACAAAAATTCCAAAGATCGTCATGATTACCTCGGCCAATTTCGATTTCTGTAGTATTGCCCGATGCAGATAATCGTGGTAAATCACGAAGAACTTAACAATAAACAGTGCGCTTATCTCACTAAACACAAGATTGAAAGCCGAATGGATAGACCAATTGTAGTCTAATGTAGTACCTAAAATAGCCAGTGTCAAATAAGCTAAGGTGCTAAACGTGTACCGCCAGCTTTTGCTGCGGTCCTCTACCGCGTATTCTTTACTAGCTAGAATCAGTTTTTTTCCGGTACGTAGTTTGGTCGGTTCTTCTATAATAGTATCCTCGTATGTGATCATATTAATTTTTTACGGGTCTTTCAATCTCATTAGAAGCAATACTCTCTGTGGATCGTTTATGTTTCCAACGTTTATGAGACCAAAGCCAGGTTTCAGGGTACTTTTGTATTCCTTCTTCTAAAATTTTATTAAATGCAACAGTAATTTCGGTGTCAGAAGTTTCCTTAGGGTGTTCGGTTAATAGGGTAGGATGCACTTCGTAATACCCCCTTTTCACTCGTTCTACCTGCATATAAACCACGGGATAGTCCAGCATCTTAGCCACCTTTTCCGGGCCTACAAATACGGCGGTGTCTTGATGGAGAAACTCTATCCACATCGCCGAAGTAATTGGACTGGGAGCCTGATCAGCAATCAACGCCGTAGCACTAATTGTTTTCTTATTGGCGATCATGCTTCTGAGCGTATTGCTCTTAGGAATTATCTTCGTCGTAAATTTAGTCCTGGAACCGCTAAATACCTTTTCAAAGTAAGCATTTGTCAGTGGACGATACACCACAAATAATTGATGCTTACAACTTAGCGAAAAGCAGGGGCCAGCCCATTCCCAGTTCCCTAAATGTCCCATGACAATTACAATACTCTTGCCCTGCTCGTGGAGGTGATCTAGCATCTCCACGTTTTGCATTTTTACTCTACTACGAACGTGTTCTTCATTCCAGGTAATTGTCTTTACTGATTCCACAATGAGGTCGCAGAGGTAGCGGTAAAAGCCCTTACAGATACTTTTTATCTCCTTATCGCTGCGTTCTGGAAATGAATTCTTTAGGTTATTTAGTACTACTGATTTTCGGTACCTGATAACATAATAAACTAGCAAATAGAATGCATCCGAAATTCTATACAATAACCAAAACGGGCTTTTGGAAACTAAAATAACAATGGGATAAAGGAGGTAGAAACCTAACGCTTGCATAAATACTAACGAAACAAATAGGTCAAGGACAACATCAGTGCCAAGAGTGTGCAATCTCGCGATTATCGTTAGAACAACCTAATTGAGCCTCTTTAAACTATTCTCAAATTAACAGGCCTGTTAACAAAGAAAATAGCCATGAATGTTCCAAATAGTGCGATTGAACTGCAACAGACGAATAAATTCGTAAAACGAACTGATTGGTGGCTATGAACATGTTTCGTTGGCAGAAAAGCGAATTGTTAGTACCTTTAGTGCCCTACCGCTGTTTATCGCGGGAAACTAAACTTTTCATGCACTCGACTAACCATATTTTTTTATGTTTACTGACCAAGATAAAGCGCAACTTGAGCGGCGGGGTACCGACCCGGCCGTAGCCGAACAGCAAGTCCAGAGTTTTCGGGAAGGATTTCCACACCTGGAGATTGTAAAAGCCGCCACCATTAACGACGGTATTTTGCGGCTGAGCGACGACTTATCTGCTGAATATGCTAAAGAATACGATGAGGCCTCTCCTAACTTAAGAGTAGTGAAGTTTGTGCCGGCTTCAGGGGCGGCTAGCCGGATGTTCAAGCAACTGTTTCAGTTTCAGCAGAGCTACTCCGGTAGCGACACCGACTACGAAAACTTGGTAAATGACCCTAAGCAGCGCGATGTGTTTATGTTCTTTAAGCGCATCAATGATTTTGCCTTTTACGAAGACTTAAGTGCAACCCAGCAGCGCAAGGGGATGGGACTGAACGAAGCAATTCTTCAGCGTCGCTATACCGAAGTGCTGGACAGCCTGCTAAACGAAGAAGGACTGAACTACGGTAGCCTGCCGAAAGGGCTACTTAAATTTCATCGTTATGGTACCAGCTCCCGTACTCCGGTGGAGGAACACTTGGTAGAGGGCGCCCACTATGCCCGCGACCAGAACAACAATGTATATCTGCACCTCACTGTTTCGCCCGAACACCGAAAGGCCTTTGAGCAGCACGTAGCCGCGGTAAAAGGCCACTATGAAAAGCATTTCGGAGTGCGCTACTACGTGACTTTCTCTGAGCAAAAGCCATCTACCGATACGCTAGCGGTAGACATGAACAATGAACCCTTCCGGGAGGAGAACGGTGAAATACTGTTCCGCCCCGGTGGGCACGGTGCCTTAATTGAGAACCTGAACGACCTGGCAGGAGACTTAGTATTTATCAAAAACATCGATAACGTAGTACCGGATCGCCTGAAGGAAGATACGTTCCGAAATAAGAAACTACTGGGCGGAGTACTGCTAGCCTATCAGCAAAAGATTTTCGAGTACTTAAATCTAATGGACGAATCTGAGGAAATATCGGAGGCGAAGCTAGAGGAGATGCGGGAATTTGTGGAAGATCAACTGTGCGTGCTACCCGAGCAGGTATTTAGCTCAATGGATGGTGCTCAGAAAGTAGTCTTCCTAGAGGAGATGCTGGATCGCCCGATTCGGGTGTGCGGGATGGTAAAAAACGAAGGCGAACCCGGTGGCGGGCCGTTCTGGGCGGTTAATCCCGACGGTTCTACTTCCCTGCAAATTATTGAAAGCGCTCAAATTGATATGACTGATCCCGACCAGAAATCGGTTTGGGAAAACGCTACGCACTTTAATCCGGTAGACATTGTTTGCTCCCTGAAAGATCATCGGGGCGAAAAGTTTGATTTAACGCGTTACGTAAACCACAAGGCTGGGTTTATCTCCAAAAAATCGAAGGACGGGCGCGAACTGAAAGCCCAGGAGCTACCTGGCCTATGGAACGGGAGTATGTCGGACTGGACGACTATTTTTGTGGAGGTTCCGATCGTCACGTTCAATCCGGTGAAAACCGTAAACGATCTGCTCCGGGAGCAACATCAATAACCGGAGGCTGGATTCCGGAAACCAGAGGCCGTATTTTTATTTCCGGTCTCCAGATTCCGGCCTACAGTCTCCCAAATACTATATTATCGCTACTACCGACAACAACCCCTACGTACTTCGCCCCGACGCCATACAGGAGCCTCCGCATACCTTTTGGGGTACGCTTCAAAAGTTGGGGCCGGGGTTTATTCTATCGGCCGCCATTGTTGGCTCAGGTGAACTGATCGCTACCACTACGCTAGGGGCTCGGGCGGGCTTCGTTACCTTCTGGGTGATCATTTTAAGCTGCTTAGTGAAAGTGACGCTACAACTGGAGTTTGGCAAACACGCAATCTACACTGGCGAAACTGTTATGGCCGCCTTCAACCGGCTGCCGGGACCTAGCTTCCGAGGTACTAACTGGACGCTATGGACGTGGCTGTCCATCCAAATTTTTAAACTGTTGCAGGTAGGCGGTATTGTGGGGGGGGTGGCGCTGACGCTGAACATTGCCTTTCCATCGGTGAGCGTTACCATTTGGGCCTTTGTGTCGGCTATTTTGGCTTCCTTACTCATTTTTCAGGGATACTATCAATTTATTGAAAAGTTCGCCATCATTATGATTGGGCTGTTTACCCTGCTCACCTTTGCCTCCCTGTTTTTTCTTCAGTATACTCCTTATGCTTTATCCTGGGAGAATGTGGCTTCTGGACTGCAATTTCAACTACCGGCTAGTGCTGTGGTAATAGCTTTGGGAGCATTCGGTATCACCGGGGTAGGGGGAGATGAAATTATGTACTACAACTACTGGTGCATTGAGAAAGGTTACGCCCGCTTTACCGGTCCACGTGATGATGCGGACGAGGGATGGCTTCGTCGGGCCAAAGGTTGGATTCGGGTAATGTACTGGGATGCTATTCTATCTATGATTGTGTATACCGTAGTAACCGCCGTTTTTTACTTGTTAGGAGCGGCTATCCTACACGGTAGTGGGGACATACCGGAGGGCTACCAGATGGTAGAAGCCCTCTCCCGCATTTATACCGAAACCCTGGGGCCAGAAGCTAAATCGATATTCCTGTTGGGGGCTTTGGTAGTGTTGTTTTCTACCTTATTTGCTGCTCTGGCTAGCTGGACTCGTGTTTATTCAGACTGCTTTGGTCAGATGGGCTGGATTGATTTTTACGACCCTCAGGTACGGCGGCGTAGTATTGCCATACTAGCCTGGATTTTTCCCCTAACCTGGACATTGTTGTTTCTGTTTATCCAACTTCCGGTACTAATGATACTGGCAGGTGGTTTTGTCACATCTATTCTGCTGCTGGTTATAGTATATGCTGCCTATCAGTTCCGCTACCGACGTTTGCCGGTTGTACTGAAACCTACCCTCGTTTATGACATCGCCTTCTGGGTAAGCGCTTCCGTTATTATTCTCATAGGGTTGTACAGTATTGCGAAAATTTTTTAGTTAGACCTTTAGAAACTGTTCTTAGAGGTTTTCATCATGATTTATACATTGTGTTTTCCCGAAAAAATCGGTAGCATTGTTACTATCAACTAATCTAACTCCGTCTTGAAACTACCTACACTCTTTCTTCTGATTCTGTTCTTTATTAGTTTCCAATTTTCTTTCTCTCAGGAAAAAGCCCGCGTCGTAGTACTGACTGATATTGAAAATGAACCCGACGATGCCCAGTCGCTGGTTCGTTTTCTGGTGTACGGTAACCACTACGATACGGAAGCTCTGATTGCCACTACTTCTACCCACCTGCGCGATACTACGGCCGAATGGCGCATCCGAGAAATTGTGGAAGCCTACGGCAAAGTACGAGATAATCTATTGCTGCATGAGCCAGGATTTCCCACCGAAGATCATTTTCACTCAATTACGAAAAAGGGAATCGCTCGCTACGGGATGGATGGAGTGGGGGAAGGTATGGACTCGGAAGGATCGGATTGGCTGATAGAAGTGGTAGATAAAGAAGGTGAACGCCCAGTATGGGTAACGGTTTGGGGGGGAGCTAATGTGCTGGCGCAAGCCCTTTGGAAGGTTCGGCAAACCCGCACTCCAGCGGAGCTAGATAATTTCGTAGCTAAAATGCGAGTGTATACCATTTCGGATCAGGATAATTCGGCATCCTGGATACGGAAAGAGTTTCCCGATCTGTTTTATATCGTAAGCTCCGGTGAGAATTACCGACATGCTACCTGGTCGGGCATATCGGGTGAACCCTGGTACAAGTTTGCGTCGGGTGCTGATACCACTTTAGTTAAAAATCCGTGGTTGCGAGAGAATATTATGGAAGGGCACGGGCCGCTGGGCGCTCAGTATCCCGAAGTGGAATACGCGATGGAGGGCGATACTCCCAGTTTTCTATCGCTGATTAATAACGGTTTGAATGTTCCTGAACGCCCTGACTACGGAGGTTGGGGTGGCCGGTACGAGTTATACCAACCCCGGTTTAAGCCTTACCGCCACCGGGAGCACGAAGAACCGGAGTCTCGACCTATCTGGACCGACACCCAGGACGAAGTAGTAGGCAATGACGGACGTGTTTATATTGATAACCACGCTACTATCTGGCGCTGGCGGGAAGCCTATCAACATGATTTTGCCGCTCGCATAGACTGGTGCGTTCAATCGTACGAAGAAGCCAATCATCCACCTGAGGCGGTAGTGGCTGGTGAACAAGAAGTAGCTATTGCTGTCGGGGAAGAGATTACGCTTGATGCATCGGGAAGTTCCGACCCGGATGGGGATGAGTTACGCTACCAGTGGATTCATTATCCCGAGGCAGGAAATTACTGGGAGCGGTTCTGGTCAGGGTTTATTGAGTTGAAAAATACTGACCAACCAAAACTACAAGTCAAAGTTCCATCCAGGGCAAAACTGTCGACACCTCAGTCAACCCACCTCATTTTGCAGGTAACCGATAACGGCACGCCCAGCCTTACCCGCTACCAGCGAATTATTCTGAACCTGATGCCACCTAAGAATTGATTCTAGGAAAATTACTAGGGCACTTTTTGAGTGCCTAATCGGAAAATTTGCAATGGCCCATTGTTAACTCCTACCAGGACTTGCGTGCTCTGGTCGCCCTGTATCACTTCCAGACTTTTCACATTGCTAGGTACAAAGAAGCCACTTTCAGCCGGGGTTAGTGGAGTGAATTCACCCTTGCCATTTCCTAACAGTACTAAACCAACCCCAGCATCATTACGGGCGGTTTCTATCTCGGCTCCGTACAGATTACCGGCCAGAAGAATATCCAGATGTTGATCCTGGTTATAGTCGGCAATCAGAATATCATTTACTGAGGAGAACTGAGCTTCGTTGGGTAATGTGTGAAACTTGAATGAGCCATTGCCATCGTTTTCCAGGTAAGCCGAAGCAAAAGTAGTAGCTTCGTAGTTCAGGGATTCTTCCAGATTGTCTTCTTCGTATACATCCACTAAGTCGGCCGCGGCAAACAACTCGTAAGACTTAAACTTATCTTTAATCATGGGCACCTGCTGAGAAGAACAGGAACGACCCCGCAGCGGATACTGTACCCCAAAGTTGTAGTAAGCCAGTACCACATCCTTCGATCCGTTTTCATCGAAGTCGTAGTAATAAACCTCGAAGGGTTCTTCTTCAGTAGCCTGATACTTGTAGTTCAAACCTAAGTTGCCCGCTACCAAATCCTGATCACCGTCGCCATCCATGTCGGCGGCAGTAACACTAAACCACCAGCCCTTGCTTTGGTCTAGACCGTACTCAGCGGTTACGTCAGTAAAGCCATTTCCTTCATTTTTGAGTAGGGTGACCGGCATCCACTCGCCTACCAATACTAAGTCCGGCAAACCGTCTCCGGTAAAATCTGTCCAGGAAGCATCATTTACCATCCCGATTTTTTTCAGGTCGGGAGCGAGGCGATCAGTAACATCAGTGAAAGTACCACCCTCGTTCATCAGTAAAGCGCTGCTGGTAGGTTCCGGGTAGGCCCAGGGGGTGTGCCGTCCGGCTACGAACAGATCCAGATCACCGTCCTGATCAAAGTCTTCGGGGTACACTTTAGAGCCGCTATTCTTCAGCTGGGGTAGTGTCGATTTTGTGAACTGACTACTGCCGTCGTTCAGATAAAGTCGATCCTGGTATTCTGCCGACTGAGGGGCAAACTCGTTTCCACCGCTCACTACGTACAGATCCAGATCACCGTCTCCGTCGGCATCGAAGAAGGCCGAGCCCATATCTTCACTAGCGGCATCGCCGGTTAAAGCGGTTTGCGGGGAATGAGCGAACTCTCCATCGGACTGCTGAACAAATAACTGACCGGAATTGCCAGCCGAGCCACCGAGGTAGAAGTCATCCCGTCCGTCTCCATTAATATCTCCCGCCGATAGGCCCGGACCTAAATCCGACATGCGGTGGGGGAGCAGAACTTGCTTGTCAAAGTCGCCAAAGTCATTTTCTTTATGTTGAATGACTGCTGACTGCTGCGATACATTCGCAAATAGTGGCGGTGCTGTATCATTGTTTTTGGCGATAGCACCCTCTGGCGAAGATGCTTCGGAGTAGCGTACCGTAAGGGTTTGATCCGCTTTCACGTTTCTGAACTGCTGCTCCCAGCCATCAGGCCAGCGTACTCGTAGCAAATCAACTTTTTTCTGATCGCCCAGACCAAAATGGGCGGTAATCTCGCTGGTAGAGTACATGCCCCGTACCGAGGTGGTTTCAAAAAACTGATTACCATCCTTGGTTTCTATCCACATTTTTACTCCCAGGTTGGAAACGCCTGGGTTGTCCGCTACTGGGTGTACTCGTAAGTAGTGGTTATCTAAATTATCTTGAGCATTGTTGCGGTACACCATCGCTTCGGCGTTAACATTGCTGACGACTAAATCCAGATCGCCATCATTATCCAGATCAGCGTAAGCTGACCCACTGGAAAAAGTTTCTTGATCCAATCCCCAATCTTTACTTACTTTCTCAAAAGTTAAATCTCGATTATTACGATACGTATAATTCTGCAGGGGTACCGAAGGCGTGAAACTGAGCGCTTTGTTCACATCCGCAATATCCCAGATGGAGATTCCCTGTGGGTTAGGGTTCTTCGCCAGATAGGCGTTAATAGCCGATTCAATGTATTTGGCAAATTTCTTGGAAGCATCGCTATTTCGTATGTCGCGCAGCAGTCCGTTGGTGATGTGAAGATCTTTCCAACCATCGTTGTCTAGATCGGCAAACAGCGTTGACCAGCTCCAGTCGGTAGAAGCCACCCCGGCTAGTTGGGCTATATCGCTAAAGTAGCCTCCCTCAGTGTCGGCATGTTGCAGATCAAGTTTGGCTTCCTCGGGCAGGGCCGTATTTAAATGCAAGGTATTAAACATGTACTGATAGTGGCCTCCGTCATCTACCACCTCCCAGAAGGCATCCGGGTTCATTCCGCTCATATTGGCTTTGAGGCGGTAATTATCTTCAGCCACCATGTCGGCTACGATCACATCCAGCAGGCCATCGTTATTAATATCGCCCGCATCCACCCCCATGCTGTAGAATGAAATATGGCGGGTAACATCCTGTGTTTTCTCCGAAAAAGTACCATCGCCGTTGTTGAAGTAAATAAAATCAGGAGCTTCAAAATCGTTACTCACGTAAAGGTCAGTCCAGCCGTCGCCATTCAGGTCGCTAGCCGATACGCTGTTGGCGAAGCCCGGTTTCAACAAACCGGCAGCTTGGGTGACATCGGCAAACTGTTGCTCCTGGTTTTGTAGTAGACGCGGACTGTACTTTTCCTGCATCAACTCGGTGCCGTAAAAGGAGGAATAGTCGCCGGGGTTAGGTGGCTGGTTGAGCAGGAATAAATCCAGATCTCCGTCCTTATCATAATCCAGAAAAGTAGCGTGGCGGGTTCGTTCACTGTTATCTACTCCGTACTGAGCCGACATCTCCTCGAAACCTACCTTACCCGTCTTTCTGAAGGTATTGATGTACAGTTTATTTTTACGAATCTCCGGCTGATGGTCGTAGAGCTCTCGGGTCACGTAAATGTCCTGGTAGCCATCGTTATTCACATCACCAAATAGCACTCCCGACGACCAACCGCCGTTGTCTTCAATTCCGGCTTGTTTGGTCACATCTTCAAACTCCAGGTTTCCTTTGTTTAGATAAAGTTGGTCGCCCACTAGGTTTCCGGCAAAGTAGATATCCAGCAGCCCGTCGTTATTAACGTCACCTAGGCCTACACCGCCGCCGCCGTAGTAGTTGGAGTAAATGAGGATATTATGCTCTTTGGTATCTTCAATATCGTTACGAAAATCGATGCCCGTTTGCTTAGGGGAAAGCAAGGTGAAAAGTTTAGACCCTGATTGGGAAACACCAAGGTTGCTGACAAGCAGGCCGAGCATGAGGGGTAGCAGTAGTCTCATAATGCCTTGAAGTTGGGTTGTATTACTTCTTCTTAACCCGAAAGATACAAATTTTCCTGTTTAAATGAGACTTTTTCGGAAGGGATAACATAAGTAAAGGGTTTTCGCTGGCACGGATCATTTCTCTCCTATTTGATAGCATTTTTGCGCGCTTTTCTTCTACATAAAACCTTATTATGACAGAAGAATTACAGATAAATTACAGCGGTAATAAACTAATTGGATACATCAATTAGTTATATCTTTGGTCGTTTTTCCTGTAAATGCAAAGATATTTATCGGAAAATTATTAATATATATTGTTATTGTGCAAATATTTTTACTTATCTTTAAAGTTTGAAAGAAAACTTACATCTATGAGATTACACATTCTGACAGCCACACTCGCTATTCTTGCTCAAATCAGTATGGCTTTCGCCAGCGATCCTTTTGCTGACTCACTCAACCGTGCTCCGGAAAACTGGTACAATCTTGACCCTGAAACTAATCGGGTACAGGGAGTTAGCACTGAAAAAACGTACGAAATACTAGCTGGACGAAAGGGGCAGAAAGTAATAGTGGCGGTAATTGACTCCGGAGTGGATATTGATCACGAGGATTTACAAGGAAAAGTATGGATTAATCCCGGTGAAATTGCGGGTAACGGAGTAGATGATGACCAGAATGGTTACGTGGATGATTTGTACGGCTGGAATTTTATTGGCGGTACTGATGGTAGTCATGTAAACTACGATACCTATGAACTAACGCGGGAGTACGCCACCCTGCAAAAGAAATACGAAGGGATTGACATTGAAAAGCTACCGAAGAAGGAGCGGGAGCACTTTCGTAAAATCGAGGAGAAGTTTGAACAAAAGTCTGGTGAGGCTCAGCAAGAGTATCAGGCTTTCATGTACTTCTACAAAAATTATAAACGCTCCCAAAAACTCATTGAGGCTTATTTGGATGTAGATTCTCTTTCTCTAGCAGATGTGCAATCCTTAGAGTCGGTTGATGATGTAGTATTGATGGCGAGGGGGTTTCTGGAATATGCCTTTGAAAATGATCTAGATGAATCGATGTTGGAGCAAGGTATCGAGCACTACGAAGAATCTGTTAAATACGGCTATAACCCGGAATATGACTCCCGGACGATCGTCGGTGATAACTATACTGATGTTTCGGAACGTTACTACGGTAATAGTGATGTGAAGGGGCCTGACAGCCGCCACGGCACACACGTAGCTGGAATTATCGCCGCCAATCGTCATAATGATTTAGGTACAAAAGGTATTGCCGACCACGTAGAGATTATGGCTATCCGGGCCGTACCCAACGGTGATGAACGAGATAAAGATGTAGCTAATGCTATTTACTACGCCGTAGATAATGGTGCTCAAATTATTAACATGAGTTTTGGTAAGTCACTATCACCCAATAAAGCTATTGTAGATGAAGCCGTGCGTTATGCTGAAGAAAAAGGTGTTTTGCTAATTCACGCGGCCGGAAATAGCAGCGAAAATATTGACGAAACAGATAATTTTCCTACTAAAGCTTATCAGAATAAAGGAGCCGCCAGCAACTGGATTGAAGTAGGAGCTTCTTCTTGGAAAGGGCAGCAGGATTTTGTGGCGGAGTTTTCTAACTACGGAAAGCGTTCGGTTGATGTGTTTGCTCCGGGAGTAGATGTATACTCAACCACCCCTAACCAAGGTTACGAAAGTTTAAGTGGTACTAGTATGGCCGCTCCGGTTACCGCGGGTGTTGCCGCTTTGTTAATGTCGTACTATCCCGACTTATCAGCTACTCAGGTGAAGGATATTATCCTGACATCCGCTGTTAGGTTAGATGGTTTGAAAGTTAATGTTCCGGGCAAAATGGGCAAAGAAGTAAGCTTTAGTAACCTATCCTTAACCGGTGGGGTAGTAAATGCCTATGAGGCGGTGAAACGCGCTGAGTCTTACCAGATAGATCAGAAAAGGTAAGCTGATTTAATCTTACTGATACCCAGAAGCCTTCCAATTATGAAGGCTTTTTTAGTTTCTGATTCTTTTCCGATAGGGAGTACGTTCTGCTAATTTTTAGCTGTCCCTAGCCTGTCATCCACGTGCAGTTGTGCCATTTTTTTGCCTATTTCCTGTAATCTGATGCATACCAGAGAAAAAAGTACGTCTAAGCACCTTATCTGAAGACTGGCTAAGAATAAATGATAAGGTAGTTTTACCAAAAACCTTACTCGCAGCCTTAACCAAAGAATACAAGAGTAAATACTAAAAATGTGATTTAGGCTGGCTGTTAGGATTCTAATGGGCATTTCTCCCAGATAAAAAGTGTATTTTTTCCCAGATTTCCTCAAAGCCTTACATCTGCCTAGCACTTGTAATACCCTACCAAGTTGGAAATTACCTACTTTTACTGGAAGTTTATAAAAAGTAACGCCCACACTTGTTTGATATAGATTTATGAAAAGAAGAATTTGCACGTTCTTCCTGCTACTATTTTGCTGCTTATTGAGATTGGAGGCACAAGAAAATTCTTATTTGGTAAAGGTGCCTTCATACGCCGAGGGTCAGTCAATAGCGAGTACGGTACAACAAGATGACCAGCGACAGGCTTCACTCAGTCCTGGAATCAGGGGTGCATCTTCTGAAGAGGGTGGTGTAAGAGATGTGTTATTCTACACAATGCTGTTTAGTACTACCGTATTACTGCTCTTAACCACCACACTGACGATAGGCCGTAAGCGCATGAGGGCGATTAACGGAGAACTGAAAGCCAAAAACGCGGAGATACGTCAAAAAAACCACGCCTTGAAAGAGCTTCATACTCGATCACGGTTGCAGAACGAAGCAATGGATGAGCAGCGGAAAGCATTGGAGGAAATGAATCGGGTAAAAGATAAGATGTTTTCCATTATTGCCCACGATTTTCGAAGCCCACTCAACACGATACAAGGAGTACTTAACTTACTACATCTGGATGTGCTGACTCCGGAAGAGCTAAAAAATATGCTGCCCCACCTTTCTCAGAAGGTGGACCATAGCATTAGTCTGTTGGACAATCTATTGAATTGGGCTCGTACGCAAATGAACGGCCTGAAGATGAACGTTATCGCTTTTCCATTAGCCCCGGAGATAGATGAAACCGTAGGTATGCTGTTGCAACTCGCTAATCAGAAAAGCATCCGAATCGAGAAGGATATTGACCCCGACATTCTGGTGCACGCTGATCCTGATATGATCCAGCTAGTAGTACGTAACTTATTATCGAACGCTATTAAGTTCACTATGCCTGGGGGTATTATTCAGGTTTCCACTGAGCAGCAAAATGGCCTTATTGCTATTTCAGTGTCGGATAATGGGATTGGTATGAGTGAAGAGGTGATAGCAAAACTATTTACGCAGACTGGTTATTCAACCAAAGGAACTTCTCAGGAAAAAGGTACCGGTCTGGGGCTGGCATTATGCGGAGAATTTGTGCGTCGGAATGGCGGTAATATTTGGGTAGAAAGTGAAGAGGGGAAAGGCACGACTTTTTACTTCACCGTACCCGTGGCCGAAATGGTTCAGGAGCCTTCGTACAGTTAGCCTCCCCGGCAGCGCATTTAGTCGTTACTACTTACTTTTCTTAATCCTCTTTTCTGAAGAGGCAAAACCCGGTGTACCGGGTTTTTGTGTTTAATGTGTGTCAGACACAAACCGCTAAAAAGTTGCGGTGAAGGGTAAAGATGGTTAGTTTAGCCGAAAGACAACCTAAAAATCCGCATGCCTCAATCAACTTGTACCCGACGGGAAGCACTCATGGGCTTATTTGCCACTTCATCGGCCCTATCACTCGGTCAATATTCCAATAAGTCAAACAACTCCTCGACCGAGGCCGACTTTCAGTATTGTTTGAACGCTAGTACGCTACGTGGTCAGGAACTAGGTGTAGTTCGGGAACTGGAAATCGCCTCTGAAGCCGGATACGATGCGATGGAAGTGTGGATCAACGGCCTTCAGAAGTATCAGGAAGAAGGAAGTAGTCTTTCCGATTTACAGAAGCGAATTGATGACTTGGGAATCAGCGTAGCCAGCGCCATCGGGTTTGCTCAGTGGATTGTAGATGACGATTCGGTTCGGAAACAGGCGATAGAGCAGTTGAAACAGGAGATGGACATACTAGCGCAGCTAGGTTGCACCCGCATTGCGGCCCCTCCGGCCGGAGCTACTAAGGAACCTGGCTTAGATCTGATGAAAGCGGCCGAGCGTTACCGGGCTATTTTGGAATTAGGCGAATCAATGGATGTGATTCCTCAACTGGAGGTGTGGGGCTTTTCGGCCAACCTGCACCGACTGGGCCAAACCATGTTTGTAGCGGTAGAAAGTCAGCACCCTAGAGCTCGTATCTTACCCGATATTTACCATCTCTACAAGGGTGGCTCAGAGTTTAATGGACTTAAACTGTTAAGCGGTTCCGCCATAGAGTTATTCCACGTGAATGATTATCCGGCCCAGCCCGTTCGGTCCGAAATAGACGACAGCTATCGGGTTTACCCCGGCGACGGTGTGGCCCCGGTAACCGAAGTGCTGCAAGATCTAAGAAAGACCGGACCCGGAAAAATACTCTCGTTGGAGCTGTTCAATAGAGATTACTGGAAGCAGGATGCTCTGACTGTAGCCAAAACTGGCCTAACCAAGATGAAACAATCGGTAGCGAAGGCAATGAAAGCCTAACAAAAAAGAAGACCTGCCAAACGTGACAAGTCTTACCTTAAAAAATTCCATCCTGAGCAGTCGAAAAAGTATGATACGAAGCTACTGGGAATTTTTCAAATATCAGTTAAATCAATATTATGTTAAGATTAACAATTGGGTCACCATTCTTTAAGATTATTAATCTGGGGAGATTAGTGGGTTTATTGGCAATTCTGGCCTGGAGCTGTTCAGTACCTGAGCAAACCGAAACGGTAGCGGAACGTCTGCCCAACATTTTATGGATTACTAGCGAAGATAATAGCCCATTCATTGGAGCCTACGGCGATACTTTTGCCACCACTCCCAACATTGATCGTTTGGCCATCGAGGGAGTACGTTACACCAATGCCTTTTCTGCCGCCCCGGTCTGCGCCCCATCGCGAAATGCTCTTATCACGGGTATGTATCCTAATTCTTTAGGAACTGAGCATATGCGCAGCAACTATCCTGTACCCGATTTTGTGCGTTTTTATCCGGCTTATCTCAAAGAAGCAGGTTATTACTGCACCAACAACGTAAAAAAAGACTACAATACGGTAGACCAACCCAACGTGTGGGATGAATCAAGCCGGGAGGCTACTTACAAAAATCGGGCACCCGGTCAACCGTTTTTCGCCATCTTTAACTTTACCACCTCCCACGAGAGCTCTATTCACTCCTTCATTCCTAACGACTCGCTGATGCATGATCCGGCGACGGTTCCCATTCCGCCTTACCACCCGCGTACTCCGGAAATGGAACACGACTGGGCGCAGTACTACGACCGGGTACAGCAAATGGATGCACAGGTAGGACAAGTATTGCAAGAGCTAGAAGAATCGGGCTTAGCGGATAGCACCATCGTATTTTACTACAGTGACCACGGTGGAGTAGTGGGGCGAAGCAAACGGTTTATCTACGAATCGGGACTGCATATTCCACTGGTTATTCGCTTCCCTGAAGCTTACCAACATTTAGCCCCTAGCGCACCTGGAACCACGAATGACCGACTAGTTACTTTCGTAGATTTTGCTCCTACACTGCTCTCGCTGGTAGGGGTTACTGTTCCTGATTATATGCAGGGAAATGCCTTCTTAGGGGAACAGGCCACCGAACCACAGCCCTATGCCTATAACTTTCGGGGTCGAATGGACGAGCGTTTTGATATGGTTCGCTCAGTAAGGAATAAACAGTACCGCTACGCCCGTAACTACCTGCCGCATAAAATTTACGCTCAGTTTATTGAGTACTTGTGGAGAGCACCTTCCATGCGCTCCTGGGAGGAAGCTTATTTGGCTGGTGAGCTAAATGATGTACAATCAGCCTTTTTCCGGGAGAAACCTGCCGAGGAACTCTACGATGTGATAGCTGACCCGCACAATATTAATAATCTGGCGGATGATCCTGAACATCAGGAGATATTGGCGAAACTAAGAGAAGCCAATCAGCAGTGGCTCATCAGTATTCGGGATGTGGGATTCATGCCCGAACCGATGATGCTGGATGTAGCCAGTGACTCTTCTACTACGCTCTACGAATTTGCCCGTACTGAGGCTTACTCCCTAGAAGATATCTTGCCAGTAGCCGAAAAGGCCACCATGCGCGACCCGCAGTACGTTCCGGATCTAATCAATCAGCTTAACCACGAAAACCCGGTGATCCGTTACTGGGCGGCTACTGGCTGCCGTATTCTGGCAGAGCACGCGGGAGCGGCGAAAGACAAATTACAGACGCTGCTGGACGATAGCGAAGTAAGCGTGCAAATTGCCGCTGCAGAAGCTTTATATCACTTGGGAGAAAAACAGTCTGCGGTAAACACCCTACGTGAAGCTTTAGGTGATGATAATTTAATGGCTCGCGTGCAGGCACTCAATGTGTTGGAGACAATGCATGAAGATGCATTACCTTCGCTGGACATGGTGGAAAAAATAATTCCGGAGGATGAAGAACAGCGGGGCTATGACGTACGAGCGGCTCGGCAATTGGCCGATAAGCTTACCGAGATGAAACAGAGCAGATAAGAAATATGAGATATGAAATCTGAAAAGCAGGCGTGCATATGGCAAAGCCTAATTAGTTTACTGATTTTCAGTCTAATGCTGCCAGCAATGGCTCAAACGGTAAATGTCGACGAAGCATTAATCAATCGTAACCAGCCGGAGCGAGAAGAGTGGCTGAAGGATGCCGGATTCGGCATGTTTATTCACTTTAGCTTCGATAGTCAGTTGGGCATGGTGATTAGCCACTCTATGGTAGGAGCTTCGGAGGATTACCTGGATCGTTTTATCAATGTATTGCCCCAAACTTTCAATCCCGACGAGTATTCTGCTAAAGAAATTGCGGTACTGGCTAAACTGGCCGGTATGAAGTACATTGTACTCACCACCAAGCACCATTCCGGATTTTGCCTCTGGGATACTGAAACGACTGAGTTCAACATTATGCAAACCCCCTACGGAAAAGACCTAGTAGCCGAGTTTGTGGATGCTACCCGCGAACAGGGCCTGGCCGTAGGATTTTACTACTCACCCGAGGATTTCTGGTTTCTCCATACCCATAACCAGACGGTACGCCGCCGCTTCCCCGAACCGTTGCCGGATGAACTGATGGAAGAATACGTGGCCTACGTAGAAACCCAGTGTACCGAACTGATGTCGAACTACGGACAGGTAGATGTACTCTTCTTCGATGGCGGAGAGGGGCCGTTACAGGAAAAGGCTAAGGAAGTAAGCTGGGGCTTACAGCCCAATGTGCTAGTTACCCGGGGCGCCATTGCTACTCCCGAACAAACAGTATTAGGTGTAACTTCCGATAAGCCCTGGGAGGCCTGTGTAACGATGGGCACACAGTGGCAATACAAACCCACTAACGACGACTACAAATCAGGAGCGCGGCTGATTGAGATTTTGATTGAAAGCCGGGCCAAAGGCGGTACATTGCTGCTCAACGTAGGCCCTAAACCCAACGGCGAACTCCCCATTGAGCAGGAAGAACGCTTGCGGGAAGTAGCCGCCTGGCACTTCATCAATCAGGAAGCGGTACAGAATGTCCGCCCTTGGATTATCCCTCGGGAGCGGGACATCTGGTTTACCCGCAGTAAGGACGGAAACACGGTTTATGCTTATTTAACCAATCAGTCCGACTGGCCGCGGGGTGAGCGCCGCGAGTTTGTGATCGGATCGGTGCAGGCTACCGACCAGACCGAAGTGAATGTGCTGGGGCAATCAGGGGCGGTGGTGGAGTACCAACCCGAGGTAGACGGACAAACTTACTTTGAGCAAAAAGAAGATGGACTGCACGTTTCCTGCGTACGCGCGCACCGTATCTACAACAATCACAAGTGGCATAACCCCATCGTACTTAAACTGGAAAATGTGGTTCCGGCGCTGGAACCTCCGGCGGTACAAACTGTGTCGGCTCAGGTCTCTTCCGAAGGAGTGGTGCTAAGCGGTGAAATAATTGATACCGGAGATGCCAAACAGGTAGAAGTAGGCTTTGTCTACCGACCCTACGCCGGGTTCACCGAAGCCTTGTACACCCAGCCCTGGCAGGAAACCGAGTTTAAGACGTTGGGCGAAACTGAAGCCTTTACCGTGACGGTGCCTCAGTTGGAAGGGAGTAACGAATATGAGTATCAGGCCGTACTGCGGCATCCGAAAATTGAAGTGCAGGGCGATATTCAACGTATTACTGTCAGATAGGAACCAGCAGATAATTAATCCCAATTTACCAAAACACTATAACACCCAGACAAAATGATAAAGTTGACAAAAGACACCACCATTGGCTGGATCGGTACCGGCGTCATGGGAGCCGCTATGGTAGACCGTTTGCAGGAAGCTGACTATAACTGTGTAGTTTATAACCGTACCCGAGAAAAGGCCGAAGCCGCCCTGCGCCGGGGAGCCACTTGGGCTGATACCCCCCAGGCAGTAGCCGAACAATCAGATGTGGTATTTACTATTGTGGGATTTCCGCAGGATGTACGTGACGTTTATCTGGGTGAAGATGGGGTGTTGGCCGGAGCTAAAGAAGGAAGTATCTGGGTGGACATGACTACCACTGAGCCTAGCCTAGCGCAGGAAATTTACCAGGCCGGTAAGCAAAAGAAAGCATCTGCTATAGATGCTCCAGTTTCGGGTGGGGATGTAGGAGCCAAGAGCGGCAAGCTCTCCATTATGGTCGGCGGCGACCAAGCGGCGGTAGACACCGTGATGCCGCTGTTTGAGGTTATGGGTAAGAATATTGTCTATCAGGGCGAAGCCGGTTCGGGACAGCATACCAAAATGTGTAACCAGATCACCATTGCCGGCACCATGATCGGTGTCTGCGAATGCTTGCTCTACGCTCACCGTGCCGGACTGGACTTACCTACCATGTTGCAATCCATCAGCGGTGGAGCGGCCGCCTGCTGGACGTTGGACAACCTCGCGCCCCGCGTAGTGAACCGGAATTTTGATCCCGGCTTCTACGTAGAGCACTTTATCAAGGATATGGGCATTGCCCTATCCGAAGCCAACCGAATGGGGCTCGCACTGCCCGGACTAGCACTTGTGAAGCAGTTGTACGAAGCGGTAAAAGCCCAGGGTCACGGTAAATTAGGTACGCAGGCGCTGGTGTTAGGCCTGGAAACGTTAAATAATGTCCCTCGGTAGCATACTGCTTACCAAGATAACTTCCACTCTCAATTAGTATTAATAGCCAAACACCACTGTCAACCTCTACGTTGATCTACTAATACAAAATCTCATACTGCATTAACTCACCAGAGTATGTCACAACTCATTAACGGACTTCACCATATTACCGCTTTGGGTGGTCACCCTCAAACTAATGTCGATTTTTACAGTAAAACCTTAGGGCTACGCTTAGTTAAAAAGACCATAAACTTTGATGCTACGGATGTTTATCATCTGTACTACGGCGATGAAACTGGGCAACCGGGTACCATCATGACATTTTTCCCCTACCCCGGCATCCAGCGAGGGCGCATTGGTACGGGGCAAGTTATTATAACCTCTTTTTCTATCCCGAACGACTCGATAGATTATTGGGCTAGACGTCTGGAAGAACACAAAGTTTCGTTTCAATCGCCTAGTCGGCGGGGAGATGAAACCGTGCTGCCACTGGAAGATCCTGACGGATTGCTGTTGGAACTTGTAGCTGGCGAAAATGATCAGCGGAAAGGCTGGGGGGGTGGTGAAGTACCCGAAGAGCATGCTATACGAGGGTTTTTTGGAGTAACCATCTGCGTAGTAAATCCCAAGGCTACTCAGCACTTATTAACCAACACTATGGAATATTCAGTGGTATCCGATAAGCCGGGACGGATTAGGCTACAGGCAAGCAACGGTAGTCCCGGGAGTATCGTTGATCTGGCATGTCCGCCCAATGCCCAGCGGGGGTTGTCGGGAGGTGGTACTATTCATCATGTAGCTTTTAGCACTGATAGTGACGAAACACAGCGGCAGATTCGGGAAAAACTGGTTGATGCTGGGATGCAGGTAACGCAGGTTTTGGATCGGCAGTACTTTCATTCTATCTACTTCCGTGAGCCGGGGGGAGTGCTGTTTGAAGTGGCCACCAATCCGCCAGGCTTCATCAAAGATGAAGAAGTAGCCGACCTCGGTACCGCTTTAAAACTACCTCCCTGGGAAGAGAAAAACCGGAAATCCATTGAGCAAAATCTTATTCCAATTAGGTAGCAGGGAGCACGGGGTGTGGAGCAAGGAGTAAAGTGAAGGCGGCCACAGCATGAGTAGAATGGGAAAAATTAAAGGTAAAAGGACGGATGAATAATGACTACGCGGTCGCCGCAACTTAGCACTCAAGCAATGGAACAATCGAACTTATGATTG
>ERZ1740058.306-NODE-306-length-40904-cov-7.346765_pt1 | contig 40904 bp, 35 predicted proteins | sample MGYA00581745_ERZ1740058 | MGnify/ENA primary metagenome ERZ1740058 (study PRJEB43018, sample SAMN04849742) | marine metagenome | isolation source: floating plastic debris | place: Pacific Ocean | collected 2008-08-30 | study: EMG produced TPA metagenomics assembly... | reverse complement strand
GCACTGGGTTTTAGAAGCAAAAGCAGCCGCTAGCTGCATGGCTAACGCGCTAAAATCCGGTGGGAGAATAGTTGCAGAATTAGGCGGCGCGGGTAACGTGCAAACAATTTTGACAGCGTTGTCAGCTGTCAGCGGGAAAAGAGAGCTAAGCCCCTGGTACTTTCCTCGGCTAGGCGACTACGTGGCCCTGCTAGAAGCGACAGGTTTAACGGTTACGTATGCTCATCTGTTCGATCGGCCAACCCCTTTGGGAGAAGCAGGGTTAGCTGGCTGGCTAGAAATGTTTAGTCAGCGCTTTTTTCCAGAACTATCGGCTGAAGAATGGACTGAACTGGTAAAAGCCGTAGAAAAAGAGGCCGCTAATCTGTACCAGAACAAGCAGTGGATTGCAGACTATCGGCGATTAAGAATAGTCGCAACCAAGTAGGAACTGATAATGGATGTTGTAATGAATGCTGGATTAGAAGCAGTGCTTTTGTTTGGCGCGGCGATCGCAGCTGGCATGATCAATGCGATCGCAGGCGGTGGCGGACTCTTGGTCTTTCCGGCGTTGCTACTCTCTGGCGTCTCTCCAATCAGTGCCAATGCTACTGGCGCAGCAGGCATTTGGGTCGGCATGGTTATCAGCGGCGTCGCCTATCGCGCCGAGCTAAAATCGGTGGCCAATCGGTTAGGGCCTGTAACCCTCTCTAGCTTGAGCGGCGGCGCGTTGGGCGCATGGCTACTGCTCAACTTTTCAGATGAAGGCTTTAGCTTTATCGTGCCGTATCTGGTGGCACTAGGCACGCTGCTATTTGCGATTTCAGAACCGCTTAAGCGCAAAATGACGTCCGCCAACGTTATGAGGCCACCAATAGCCGAGCAGGGAGACAAGCCCAAGCTGAACCAGCCAATGCTCGTATATCCTCAAGGATTAATTTCAACCTATGGCGGCTTCTTTGGGGGTGGCGCGGGCATCTTAATGCTCTCGCTACTCACCCTAACCAATCCAGGCAAACTACAAACGCTACAGGCCGTCAAAGTTTGGATGGCGATTTGTATCAACGCTGCCGCACTTGGCTACTTTGTTTTTGTCGATGTGATTAACTGGCCTTATGCAGCGTTAGTGGCAGCTGGCACCTCGTCCGGAGGCTATAGCAGCGCCTACTTTGCCAACAAAGTTTCAGCCGTTTGGCTAAGACATTTCGTGATTGTAACAGGAGTCGTACTATCGATTTACTTCTTTCTAAGTACTTACTGATACAGAAAACACTGCGATACGTTACTACTACATCAACTTCTTCCAGCGGCAATACAACATATCGAGAGCCAGACACTAGATAGATATCCATGCATCACAACATCAGCAACTACGTTGATATGCCCAGCATCCGTCACTGAATTTATTTTGATGCTGACGTATAGCAATGTCACAATCGTTATGTAGCTACCTAATAATCCACCGAAAAGCTCTTTTTCCCATCGACTTTTTCGTTTCATTAACAGCTCACCCCTCAAAGTAGTCAAGGCAATACCAATGCCCATCAGTAAAATCTCAGGATGAGTCGCAAAAAATTTGGCTAAGCCGCTCACTGTCAGCGAGCTAGCATTCTGTGTGGCATCAGAGAGGAAGCTCGCTCCTAAAGCAGCGACAGAAAATGAACAAGTCAGTAGAAGGGTGCGAACTCTTTGTACCTTCGCGGAAAAATTGTACCGAGTGGGCATGAGGAAGTTTGTGTGATTTCATTTATCAATATGCTCTACATCACGATACGTCATCATTACGGACAACGCGTATATTTAGTGTGAATTACTAGATTTATATCTGCAAAGACTCTATCAATAGTGTTTAGAGAAAAGTGGAGCCAGTCATCTCATATATTCTTCTGTGACTTATAGAATCTCGGCTAAGTAAACTATCTAGAAAAAATTGTTTCTTCACTTAACCACGCTTCACTTAGCCACGTATGACACTTGCGATTCTCCCACTAGGTGTTATTTCTTTTTCCAGAGTTGTTCTTTCTGAAATCGGTGGAAGATCACTACGCCGATCAAAAATAACTAGCCAGCCCTTATTCAGACTCAATCCAGCAAGGTATTTATCCAATTGTTCTAGCCCATCACTCACAGGGTCTGGGCGGCCCTGTCTCCATACCTTCAGCTCCATCGCCACAACAGCTTCACCATAGCGCAAACACAAATCCATACGCCCGCTGCCAATCGCGTATTCACGTTCTAAAGAACCGCCGCCATTGACCACGCGATGCAAAAACGTCATCATCACCAAATGCGGCGCAATTTCTGCATAGGGTGCGCTTTGAAGTAGAGGCTGTCCATGCTGCCGCCAGAAAGCAACAAACGTCTTTAGTAGACCATCAGAGTCTAACTGACCATTCTCTTTTAACCAGCTAGGCTGAATTGTCGGCAATCCATCTTGCAGGCCCCGGCTCAAAACTCTAGGCAAAACTTCTCGATAAATCGGGTTAGCGATTGTCAGCTTACCGGCCTCATCGCGGCGTAATAATCCTAAATCGACTAAAAACTGCCGATCATCTTCTGCAGCAATACCCAGCCCTTGACCAGCCAACATCGGCTCTATCACCGCCCGAACTCTAGGTTCTCTCAGCCGCTCAGCCAAGCTGTCTAAGTGAGTATCTTGCCGTTTAATCAATCGTTCTTTAGCTTCATATATATGCTCTACTTCAATGGGTAGGATGGTATCTGTCACCAGCTCTTCCACGACTTCTTTTGCCAGCGCATTGACTAACCACGGCTGCCCTTGTGTCAGCTCAAAGGCAGCCGCGATGGAATCTACAGTAAACAGCTGACCAGTATCATCCGTGTGCTGCTGATAGAGTTCACCAACTTCAGAAGCCGTAAAGTTTCGTAGGGTCAGCGACTTTACCTTGATATTGAAAGGACTAGCTGTATTCAGCCGGGTGCTGCCGCCCGAAGCGACTTTGTAATCTCTTACATCTCGAAGACCAACCAGCGATAAAGAATGAGGAAATCCCTCTGGTCTATTGGGATAACCATCTCGTAACTGGCGTAGTACTGAGATTAGGACATCGTTTTGCAGCGAATCGATCTCATCAATAAACAAGACTAAGGGACGCGGTGAATGTTGCGCCCACTGACTCAGTGCTGTTCCTATGCGCGCGCCTGACGGAGCAGCTGGCCAGTCGAGTGGCTGTAAATCCGCCGTGAGACGAAACTGCGCGGTCCTGCGCCACGTCTCCAAAATAGCTAGCTCTGCGGCACCTACGTCCTCAGAAAAAGCGGCACCAACTTCCACAGAAACCATAATCGCTGCATACTGCTTGCTTTCTGTTAGGGCTTTTGCTAAGGAGAGCATGGCCGTGGTTTTTCCCGTTTGTCGGGGCGCATGCAGCACAAAGTAGCCCTGCTGGTCAATTATCCGCTGAATCTGGGGCAACCGGGCCAATGGCGGCAGCATGTAGTGAATATCTGGCTTGCAGGGGCCAGCAGTGTTAAACCAGCGAGCCATAGGTGTTGATCCATAAGAACGGCTACAGTTTAGCCTGCCAGCAGACTACCAGCTGCCAAGAGAAAAAGAGCTGCACTACAGAACTCACTATAGAAGAGGGTCGATGACGGCCTGCCAGTCTTGAAGGCTAGAGCCGGATGAAAGCGTGGTTGCTTCCGCCCCATTGATAAAAAACGTCGGCGTAGACCAGACCCCTCTGACCGTGGCAAAACGCGCTGGGATACGCGCTGCCGCATACACCTCTTTACTATTCAGCTCTTTCAAGAACTTGTCTTTATCAGTCGCTTCAGCAATATTCTCAGCTAGCCACTGATGAAACTCCGTTTGTGTTTTATCCTTCCAGGCTTCGTTAGCAAAGTCTGCCTGCTTCTCAAAAATTCGGCTAGCAGCAGCAACAAACTGCTTTGCGTTCTCTCCTGAAAGAGCGATCGCAGCTTTAGTCGCATCCCAGCTCTGACGATGATTGCCCAGCGTCATCAGCTGAAAAATCCAACAGACCTGCTCAGGCGAATACGCGGGAACAACAGACATCACATTTCCCCAGACTCGTTTAGAAAATGGACATTCCAAATCCAAAAACATCTCGACAACAACAGGAGCGTCAGCCTGGCCCAGTCGGTAACCACTGGGCCTTGCAGGAATTGGAATAGCCATGAACTTTAGCAAAGGTAATTTTTTATATTTTGCCTTATGGGTGCTTCAGGGGAAAGTTATCTTTTCTCAGCCCAAACTCTCCTGACGCAAGCTCTCTATCAAAGCGCGGTAAAGCGTAGAAAACTGAAGTTCATCAATACCGGCTTCATTGTTCCAAGTTGCCGTAACGCACAGCGGGCCAGCGTCATCGACTAAATAGGTCGTAAAATTTTCTACGCCCGGTTCCGAGCCCCCCTTAAAAGCCACTTTTTGCCACCGCTCAGGCTCAACCAGCCCAGGATTCACACTCACCAACGGCAGGTCTGCAACAGCATCCATTGCCATGCAAAGCTCGCGTGCGGTAAAAAACCATTCAACATCAATTGCCTGCGGTCCATCGTTGAAAATATTGACCGACGGTAGGGGCAAAGCGGCTAGCGCTGAAACTAGGCTGCGCTTTTCGTTGCTAGCGCGCCAGCGTCTGAGTAACCGCTGATTAGCCGGGTCTTTCAGCACAAAAGCTTCTCGGGTAGACAGAAAAGGCCGGTTGCGTTCTGACAATTGCTCGACTGCTTCGCGGCCTACAAGATTGAGCAAATGATCGGTTGCTGTATTATCGCTTTGAGAAATCATCAGCGTAGCCAGACTCTCTATCGTCAACGCAGAATCAGCCGGCCAGTCTTGAAGAAAGCCGCTCGGCAGACTCTTCCAATCATCTCGCAGCGTAACAACATCCGCCCACTGACGTTCGCCCGATGTAATTTGCTGTTGCAACACTTGTAAAATCAGCAGCTTAAACGTAGAACCCACCGCTAGGGGCTGATCAGCATTTATCGCAGCCACTTCAGCCCCCTCGCGAGTAGCCAGAACATGTAGCGATCCAGGCAAAGCCGACAGTTCATCTAACGCAGTCTCTAGCGAAAGAGAAAGCTGCGGCGTTTCAAATAGCAGGCCAGTAATTTGCCCCTGAGCGTTCACCGCTAAATGGGTGGCGACGCTACCGCGCTCAAAAGTCAGCACAAAGCCGTTGGGCACATCTTCTATGCTCTGATACTGACCAACGCTGCTAATAATGCCTTGTGTAATCTGAGAGATTTCGGCCAGAGAAATCTGCGCCAAAAAAGAATCGGCAAACCAGTCTCGCTGAAGCGTTTCTTCGGTAAACAGGCGCGATAGGATTTCCGTAGGTGCCGTCATGCTAAATAAAGCGGCCTGAGCCGAGGCGAAACGCGGTGCAAAGAAACTAGGAGAGACAACTGGCCAGCACCACAGACTAACGCTTAAACACAGACTAAAGACGAGATTTAGACTCGACTTCAGCGTCATGGATTGACATCTTTTTAGCAGTAGGCGCATGGAAATTCTAATAAAAGCAGCTTACAGAGCAGCTGAAAATAGCTCGAAAAGGAGCGTAAATTAGTCAGACTACTTGTAAATCTTAAAGGCTGGTGGCGATCGCACTTCACGCCTCTAAAAACTTCTGGCTCAATATCTAGCTAAACCCAGGCCCTCACAAATTCGATGAATTGACTACAATCACTTCAGACATCTTTTAACCGCTTTTTAGCTGACCCCATCGAATGCTCTATCGCCGCTTTGGTCGCACTGAACTGCAAATGCCCGTCTTTTCCTGTGGAGGCATGCGCTACCAGCACTCCTGGAAAGACGTTCCTTTAGCCGACATCCCACAGAAAAATCAGGAAAACCTAGAAGCCACCATTCGCCGTTCGCTAGAGCTGGGCATTAACCATATTGAAACGGCCAGAGGCTATGGCACATCAGAAATTCAGCTGGGGCAAATACTGCCGAGCTTTGAGCGCGATCGCCTGATCATCCAAACCAAAGTTTCGCCCAAAGCTGACCCTGCCGAATTTGAAGAAATCGTTAGAACCTCGCTCGATAATCTTCAGCTTGACTACATCGACTTGCTAGGGCTACATGGCGTTAACAACGTAGACACCCTGCAAAAAAGCATCCGGCCGGGTGGCTGTGTAGAGGTTGCGAAAAAGCTTCAGGCTGAAGGCAAAATTCGCCACATCGGCTTTTCTACCCACGGCCCAACCCAGGTCATTGTTGACGCGATAGAAAGCGACCTGTTCGACTACGTCAACCTTCACTGGTACTACATTTTCCAAGACAATTGGCCAGCGATAGAAGCCGCCACCCGTCACGACATGGGCGTTTTCATCATCAGCCCATCGAACAAAGGCGGAAATTTGTACGACCCGCCCGAGCGCCTGGTACAGCTTTGTCAGCCGCTTAGCCCTATGGTATTCAACGACTTGTTTTGCCTGAGCCATCCGCAAATACACACGCTCAGTCTAGGAGCAGCGAAGCCATCGGACTTTGACGAGCACATGAAAGTCCTGCCGCTAGTCGAAGACGCCGACCAGGTTTTATCACCCATTTTGGACCGGCTAGAAAAAAGAGCGATCGCAGCCCTCGGCGAAAACTGGTATCGCACCTGGAAAGAAGGCCTGCCCGATATTCAATCAACCCCAGGCAACATCAACATTGCGATCGCCCTTTGGCTTGGCAACCTGGTCGAAGCCTTCGATATGACCGGCTACGCCGAAGCCCGCTACAACCTGCTGGGCGGTGCCAGTCACTGGTTCCCTGGCAACAAAGCCAACAACCTCAGCAGCCTAGATCTCAGCGAAAGCTTACGAAACAGCCCCCATGCAGACACCATTCCTGAGCGCCTCGCCAAAATTCATGCCCGGATTGGCGGCGCAGATGTGAAAAGATTGTCTCAGCAGTAAATGGAATAACATGGTCGCCCACGCCGCAAAATTTCAAGGACAGTCCGCCCTGCTCTCCAGTGAGCTGCTGGCCTACTACCGCAAAGTCAGCCAGTCACCGCTTGCCGTAGTTGATGTCGAAACCACAGGCGCGCTGGGTCACAACGCGCGCGTCATTGAAGTCTCTGTGCTGCAAGCTAGCCTGGCCGATGGCCTAGAGCATCAGGAAACCTATTTAATCAATCCCAAAGTCAAAATTCCTGAGTTCATCACCAAAATCACGGGCCTCACCCCAGAGATGGTGTACCCATCGCCACCACCAGAAGAAATTTGGCCAAAGTGTCTGCCGCTGCTTGAGGGCGATCGCGTCTTCACCGCTCACAACCTCGACTTCGACTATGCCTTCCTACGCACCGAATACAAGCGTCTCGGCATTCGCTTCTACAAACCGCCTCTACAGAAGCTCTGCACCGTTATTCTTTCGCGCATGCTGCTCGCTGACCTGCCCTCGCGCAGCCTGCCCAACCTGATCAAGCACTTCAACTTCGACATCAGCACCTCGCACCGCGCCGAGGCCGACACCAAAGCCTGCTGGCTACTCGCCAAACTTCTACTCACCCAAATCCAAAACGAAGATGACGAGGTCCTACTGAAGCGCTTCGGTCAGCAGTGGATTCGCCTGCAAGACGCCGCCAAAATTTTGAACTGCCGCAAAGAAGACGCTCAAAAGAAACTAGAGCAAGCTGCGGTAGAAAGTCGCCTTTCCTTTAAGCGCAAACTACCGATGTATCGTCGCTGGGGCGTCGAACAGTTTTACTATCAACAGCAAGGGCAACAAATGTCACTGCTGTAACCGGCTATCGACATCAATCAATACCGTCTAAGCGCGCCTGCCTTGAGCCGCTATCTTTGGCACGCCTGTCTGCGGAGAGATAGAATTCACGGCTCTCTAGCGCTATGCTAAGAAGTGTAACGTTACTACGGTGATGCAGCTATGGCTGAAAACGATAAGGCGAACTATTCTTGGAAAGGCAGCTGGGATGCAGGTAAAGCGTTGATGATCCTCGTTGGTGGTCTGACGGTTCTGCTATTCGCTTCTGGCTTCATGTACTAAATATCTGCGAATGCACGATTACCATGCGCCTACCTGACGACAACGAAATCAGCCGTTCAGGCGTAAACATTTTGCCAATGATCGACGTTATCTTCGCGATCTTGGCATTTTTTATCCTTTCTACGCTCTACCTAACCCGCGCCGAAGGCCTCCCTGTCAACCTACCCGAAGCCGTCACCTCAACGCCGCAAGATCAGGTGGACGTCACTCTCACCATTACTGCCAACGGAGAGTTGTTTATTGATGATGCCTCGGTGACATTAGAAGACCTGGGCGAATCTGTAGATCAATTGTCAGCTGGCAGTCCCATACTGGTCACCATCAAAGCAGACGAAACAACAGATCACGGACGTGTTGTCGCAGCTATGGACCAGCTTAGAAAAGTAGAACAGGTACGCCTGGGCATCGCAACCACTCAGCCTTAGTGATCAAAAATTAGTGGTCCTAAACAAGTAAGGATACCTGATATTGCAAAGTAAGGATGCGTTCTTATTTTGTTTTGGTGAGCGTTCCCTGTCTTGATGAGCGTTCCTTAGCGAAGCTAGCTATATATGGTTGCTGATCGGATGACTCAAAGGGTATTCAGGTAATCCCACACGGATTTCAATTCTTCATCGGTCATATTTTGATAGCCCTGCCAGGGCATAAAGCGATAGTCAATGATCGAATGGTCAGGCCGAATACCAGTTCGCATCACTGCTGCAAACTGAGCAAAGTTCCAGGCGTTGAGCCCTATACTCGTAATGTCTGGTCCCGGAGGCGCACCGGGTTCTAAGCCTTGTCCGCCATGCAAATCTCTACCATGGCAAAATGTGCAGCCACCAATTTCTACGGTGTAGGCCGGACGCTGCTCTTGGTCATTAAATGCGGTGGATAGATTCGTAGTGTGATCCAAGCTTTTGGCTCTAACAACCTCTCCAGATAGACCCAGGTCAATCATCAATTTGGCCAGGGGCGTGAGTGCTAACTGATTTTTGAGATTATCAACGGGCGGTAAGCTTTGAAAATATCCGATCATGGCCCCTAGATCTTGATCCGTCAGATAAGCGTAGTGATCTGACGGCATGAATAACAGCCCCCTACCGTCACGGTTTACCCCATGACGAAGGGCACGTACCCAGTCAGCTGACGTATAGCTCGTCCCAATACCGCCTGCCCCACGGGTCAAGTTAGGCGTGTAGCCTTTACCCAAAATCGGATGCTCAAACGCCAGCTTGCCGCCCAGATCAAGGCCGTGACACAGCTGGCAGACGGCGATTGCTTTACTGACATGCTCCCCGCGCTGAAGGGAGCGTTCATCTGTGAGCACAGGGACCGCAGCAACTTCGCCCACGTCATATGTCAGCGTTCTGGCAGACGGTACCTGATATAGCCGAACGGCGATAGCTGCGATCGCAATTGCCACCACACTAACCAACCCAATGCCCAGAAGACGTCTCTTTTTCATCTCCGCTGTATTCCTTCTGATGTCAAAATCAATCCTGTAGCTGATATGCCCGCATCGTAGAACGGGTCTGCATCGTTGAGCCATCGGGCGTGGGCATAAACATCTCAAACTGAATGGGTGCGCCCAGCTGAGGCGTCCAGTAGTCGCAGCCTGTGAGCGTACCCAATGGCTTACTGTGTGAAGTGATCGGCGCAATCCAGGCGTGATAGTTACCTAGCGGCGTAGCCACATCTACAGTCCCTGTGACTTCAAGCGTATTGGTCACATCGTCACTGTTGCCAAAATCAAGCGTATTTTCATAGCGGGTTTGGGGCGTCCAATATCCTGGGAAAAAGAGTTGGGGTTCTGCTGCAAAGCGATCGCTACCGCCTAGACCCATCGTGTCTCCCATAATGAACATGTCTAACGTCTCGTCATTTTGACTGAAATAGAACAACCCTAACGGTGGGCTTAAATTCCCTTCAGGGCCTTCTACGCCGCTCAGCTTTAGCAACCGGCTAAAGACCAACGCCTTAAACGTTCCTTGCTCTGTGGTGCGCTGTTCAACGGTGACCGTTGACGAGCCTGTAAGCGGCAGCGGCTGGCCATCGCGCTCCAGCGTTCCTTCGACGCTATATTCCCAGTAATCACCTATTTGCAAGATTTTGAGTCGGTCACAGAGTGGATGTTGCTTCGCTTGTGAGCTAATAGTCATACGGTTTCTCCCACGTTAGTTTGTTCTGGGCTTATCGCCTGGCTTGTTTCTGGTGCTGCCGTTAGTGATTCAGCCAGCTGCTTGAGTCGCCGCATTTGCTTCGGGACAAAAAACGTCAGCGGGAGCCGCAGAACAAAGCCCGCTACCTTGGCCTTGAGCGTGTGTAGCTCCACGTCAATTGAGTAGTCTACTTGAGTGGTTTCATCGCTAAGCGGCGTGAGCTGAAAGAGGGCATCGCTAGAGTAAGCGGGCGAAGGAATATGAAAGCCAAACCGCTGGGGCTGTTGGCAGTCGGTTACCGTGCCAATAAAAGTCACAATCTCTTTCCCCTGTTGCAGCTTTTGTTCAAACTGGCTGCCGACGATAACGCCATTCTCTACAGGGGTAATGTAGCGATGGCCAACGGCCCCTTCTACCCACTGCACAATCTTGTCTGGCTCTTCCACACAGGCCCAGACAATCTCTGCGGGGGCGTTGATATCTACAGTTGCGGTTAATCTCATCACGATAGGCTCCTTTTACAATATTTTTCAGGGGATCTCTAAAGGGTCTTTGGAGTGAAGGTAATCTTGAGCTGGGTGGGTCCCCGCAAAAACAAGCCCTGATCGTCAGGGGTCTCGCCTGCGGCAAATTGGAGATTTTCTAACGTGTCGAGTAGGCGATTGAGAGAGATTGCCAGCTCTAGTTTGGAGAGCATGGCCCCTGGACAAAAGTGCCGACCTGCGCCGAAGGCTAAATGCATTCCTTGCGCCGCTGATGTAAGCGAGATATCGTGCTCTGGGCGAAAAATGTTGAAAGTGTCAGGCTCTTTAAATTGTCTTTCATCTCGATTGGCCGCACCTAAAAAACACATCACTTCTGCCTCTGCGGGAATCGTACCGCCTGAGACCTCAATAGCAGCATTGGTCTTACGCGGAACCATATGGGTGGGGGCAGTAAAGCGCAACGACTCGCTGATGCTGTTTTGGATGAGGTGCCGATTGGTGCGCACCTGCGCTAGCTGGTCGGGATGGGCAATTAAGTTACGCATGGTGGTGGCCAGTGCTTTTTCGGTGGTTTCCCCGGCGGCAAACACCATCAGCATTCCGAAGCGGACTATTTCGTCTTCACTAAGGCGTTCGCCGTCTAGTTCAGCGCTGACTAGCCCGGAAATCATGTCTTCTTTTGGGGCCTGTCGGCGCTGGGCAATGATCATGCGTAGATACTTGTCTAGCTGATCTCTGGACTGTTCTCCGGCCTGGGCGATCACCGGATCGCCCGAAATGTTCAAGGCCCCTCGAATCAGGGCCAAATACCATACTCGAAACTGTTCTAAATCTTCTGCGGGCAAACCCAAAATACCGGCCATAATCCGTACGGGAAACTGAGTCACAAATTCGCCAATCAGCTCTGCTTCACCGCGGTGGCTAAAGCCCTCAATCAGGCTATCTACCGTCTTCCTAATCAGTGCTTCGTAGCGAGTCTGCACATTAGTTGCGCTAAAAGAGGCCGCAATTAAATTGCGCTGCCGTGTATGTTCTTTCCCGTCGAGCTGAATGATAGTTTTACCTAAGAGAGGTTCTGTTTGGGTAGCGTAGCTGCGGGTCGTAAAAGCGGGATTTTGCAGCGCTGATTTAACATCTTCATACCGACTCAAAATCCAGGCTTTGGCCTGCAAATCGAAATACAATGGATAGTCATCGCGCATTGAGCGATAGAGCGGATAGGGATCGTTGAAAAATTCTGGTGAAAAGATACTGGGTGGTGTGACTTTTCTAGAGGTAGCTTTACTAGAGGCGGCTTGTCTAGAGTGATCGGTCATAGGATGAGCCTCACTATCGGCGTGCAATAGATCTGGACTTTGGTAGCTCATGCCTTTGGCAAAGCTGTTGGGATTGCCCGCAAGCATCTCTATTAAACGCTTGCAGGCCATATTCTCTGCACCAAAGTCTTCAATGCGTTGACGGCCCAAAACTCGTGGGGTGTCTTTTGGCCAAAAGACAATGCGATGCAATAGAACACCTTTAGCGTTTTCTCCAAACGCGCGTTTCGAAGGGATGAGTAACAACAAACAGCGCTGCGAATAACCATTCTCTACATACTGAAAAGTTTGTTCAATCAGGGCGTACTCTTCGCTGAGTGGCCGCGATACAAACGTCACTTTGACGGTGTGGTTGTACTCATCTAGATAGGTGCCTTCTGTTAGGGTGGGGGGCTCCTCGCCCAGTTGTCGAAACAAAGGAGACCACTGGCTGAGATTGCGTACATCTGTTACGAAGTCAACTGCCGTTGCCATCGGCGCATCGACAAAAATAGTGTCGGTCTCAATTTCCCAGAGCCCAATCGCAGGGGCCTTTAACCCTTGCTGACGTTCTAGGGCGGCTTTTAGCGATCGCGCTTCAAACAAGTGAACTGTCGAAATACCTTCCATAATCATCGGCGTGCGCCGCACCGGATCAATCACACTCACCCAGTGCAAATAACAGCCCGTTTCATCAGGATCTATCGCCAGGTAGCTAGCCGGGAAAACCAATAGAGGATACTGCTTGAAATAATTGTTGTAAGTGTAGCCACACTGCCACTCAATCGCGGCAATGTCGGTAGGGCCTTTGGCTGCATTGTTAGGCTCATTGAGCGATCTCACGTGATAGCACAGGGCAGATTGATAGCCAGAGGCTGTGCCCATCCAGGTATCGTCATCAATCCGTTCAACCATTCGGCTGCCCAGGGTCCATTCATTCAAGTTCTCAAGCTTGCGTAGGTAGCGAAACGCTTTATCTGCCGGGGTTTCAACATACTCTGAGGTGGCAAAGGTATTCTACTCCATGGCTAATTGACCAGAATTTGCAGATCCGAAGGTGAGTGGACGCTAGTGAATAAGGAACTGACGAGTGACTGTTAATGAGTGCAAAGCCGGTTAGGACGGGGTTTGAGGAAAGACCATCTGACGCTTGAGCCCACTGTTGCGGTTGTCAGAGGGGGGTCTGAGCGTAGGATCTATCCACACGTCTAGAACGCAAGGTCCTGTGCTGGCAATAGCAGCCTCTAGAGCGGTTTCTAGCTGGCGTTCATTTTTGGCCTGTAGGCCAGTGGCGCCTTGGGCGATCGCAAATCGGGAAAAATCCACCGCAGGCAAGGTGGCATCCGCAGTCAGGCCCAAAGTTTCCATCCCCTGGTCACACATGTTGTAGCGTCCGTCATTGAGTACAATCCACAGCGCGGGTGCGCCACAGTGAACGGCGGTGTTAATTTCGTTGTTCATCAGCATGGCACCATCGCCTACAACAGCCACTGCTTTTTTCGACGCGATCGCCGCCCCCAAAACACCCGCTGCGGCATGCCCCATAGATCCAACGCCTGTACTGACACGGTATTGACCTGGCCGGGTAAATTGCAGATAGTGCGTCGTCCATACAAAAGAATTGCCGCTATCTGCAAGCAGTATGGCAGCGGCCGGATCGATCAGCCTTGTCTGGATAAGCTGCATCAGGTACTGAGGCCGCACCCGACCGTGGCTATTAGCGGTTAAGAGCAATCCCTGGTTAGAAATAGAAGCGTTGGCAGTAGGTGGCTCAGCGGTCGGCGAGCTCTCGGACAACCGGGCTGGAAAATGGTCTGGAATATGCGTCAAGAGTGCGGTCAGAAATCTGCCAATCTCTGTACAAACGGCCTCTGTCGGTACCATGGGATAGCTCACCCCCGGCACAGCTGGATCGATATCAACGTGAATAAAGCTGACGCTTGGCGTCAATCTAGAATCGTAGAAAGAGGAGGGTTCTCCTAAACGACTGCCGAGCACCAAAATATGCTGGGGCGCGATTTTGGCCAGCTCAGCGGCTACCCAGTCATGTCCCCCCATACCGGTCACACCACCAAACAACGGATGATTTTCCGGAAAAATACCTTTACCACGCGGTGAACAAATGACCCTGGCCTGTAGCCGGATGGCTAACTCACGCACTTGCTGAGCGGCCTGCCTGGCCCCAAAGCCCACCCAGATAACCGTGGGGCCAGATAATAGCAAATCGGCATATCGTTTTACACTGGCGGGCGACAGCGACAGCTGTGATGGGTTAAGCATCGAAGCAGTCACCTGTCTGGTGGGTACGCGGTCTATCAATGCGCTTTGAACAGAAGGTGGAACAGCAAGATGTGCCATAAAGCCGCCAAGCCGCCTCAAGCCAGCGGCCAACTGCACCGTTGTCTGATTCAGCTGAGCGGGATCTTCAATAACGCTGGCAAAGTGAAACAGCGGCCCCGATCGGTACAGATCGGCAGGCATCGTCGAGAAGGTCGTCTCTTGAATCAGCCAGCGAGTCCGGTTAGCTGCTGGTGAAAATGGCGATATTAAAATCACCTTAGCCCCTTCATCACGGGCAGCTAAGAGGCCAGTTAAGGCATTCGTTAGGCCAGGGCCAGAGGTGGTAAAAACAGCGACTGGTTCATCGCTAGCAAAGTGATACTCTGTGGCAGCAAAGACAGCCCCTGTCTCGTGTCGGCAGTGAATAACTTCTATAGCGCTGGTAGAAAAGCTATGCCAAATTGCTGCGATCGCTCCACCAGATACCCCAAAAACTTTGGTCACACCCAGCTTATGCAGGGATGAGACGAGTGCTGAGGATGCCGTTATCGTCTTATGAGAAGACGCTCCTTCTAACGTTAGGTCAAGGCTGGGAGACCTCTTCCTTGGACTGCTAAGGCTCATCAATGTAACCGTTTATACTAAACACGCTCAATATAAACCGTTCAAGTCAGCGCCGGCATAAAGCTTGTCAAACGACAAAAAGCATTGAAGCCGGCCTTCTTAGGCTGTATCTCGACTGATTTACTGTCCCTTGAATGTATCTAGAGATGTGAATGTCTTTGAATTTGCAACTTGGAAATTTAATTTTTGGCCGTATAACATTGCCATCCTCGTCGAACGCTAACAACACCTCAAGCGCGCACTCGGATAGATATCGAAGGCGAGTAGATATCGAAGGAGTTTCCGGGCTTTCCCACGTTTTTTGCAGTCTCCTAAAGATTCTTATCGAAATCATCTCGGCTGTATAAACTAGCACAAACTTGAGTCAATCCCTCTTCTACGTTGTATACAGACCACCTGTTTGATGCGTCAGCAGAATCGGAGAAGCCTATGCACTATTCATTTGATTTCTCGGTTATCTGGGATAATTTCGGCGTCTTGTTAGCAGGTGCGTGGCTAACGCTAAGACTATCGCTAATGGCTGTGGCGTTTGGTTTAGTCATCGGTATTGTCGGCTCTCTATTTAGGACGTCTGGAAACCGCTTGCTCAACGGCATTGCCCTGGCCTATGTAGAGGTTATTCGCAATACGCCTTATCTGATTCAGCTCTTTTTTATCTTCTTTGGCTTACCAGCTGTAGGGCTGAAGCTCTCGGCAGAACAAGCGGCGATTGTTTCTTTGGCAATTAACTTTGGTGCTTATTCGACCGAGATCGTCAGAGCAGGCGTGGAGAGTATTCCAAAAGGGCAAGTCGAAGCAGGTCTAGCTATCGGCTTCAATAAGCTAGATGTGTTTCGTCATATCGTGATTCCGCCAGCTCTAGCCAATATTTACTCCTCGCTAGTAGGACAAGTCATTCTGGCAGTTTTGTTTACCAGTGTGGTTTCTCAAATTGCGGCCGAAGATCTCACTTACGCTGGAAACTATCTAGACGCTAGAACATTTCGCAGCTTTGAAATTTACTTTACTTTAGCGATTCTCTATCTCGCAATTGTTTGGATTGTCAAAGCACTGGCCTATGTTGTAGAAGCTCGCTTTTTTGAGTTCGCCAAGTACAGGCAGTAGTCAACACAGGCAGTAGTCAACACAGGCAGAAGGCAGAACTAGCTAAAAATCTAACGTTCTTCTAAAAGTCAGCTCTCTGACCACCCCCTCTAAAAGCTAACTATTCAGGAAGGTAGCCATGGATGAGTTTACGCTATCTCGCACTTTTATCAATCTCATAATAGCCACCAAGTGGACGATTATTTTATCTCTAATCGCCTTTGTAGGAGGTGGCCTAGTCGGCGCTTTGATTGCACTGATGCGGATCTCTTCCAACAAGCTGCTAAGTCGAATTAGCTGGCTATACATCGAGTTTTTTCAAGGAACACCTTTATTGCTACAGCTATTTTTAGCATTCTTCGGCTTCTCGGTTGTCACTGGCATCAATCTTTCGCCTTTGGTCGCTGCGGCCATAGCGCTCACCGCTTATACCAGCGCCTTCCTGGGTGACATTTGGCGTGGCTCTATTCAGGCGGTCCCTAGAGGTCAGTGGCAAGCAGCCTCTGCGATTGGCTTTGGCTATTTCGATCAGTTGAGGCTAATCATTTTGCCGCAGGCGGTGCGGTTGGCGATCGCACCTACTGTCGGATTCTTAGTGCAGGTCATCAAAGGCACCTCGCTCGCCTCCATTATTGGCTTCACCGAGCTCTCTCGGGCAGCCTCTTTAATCAACAATGTCACCTTGCAGTCGCTGCTTATTTTCGGCCTGGCTGGGTTAATTTACTTTGCCCTTTGCTATCCTCTTTCAACCTGGAGTCAGCAGCTAGAGAAAAAGCTGGCCTACAAGTAAACGCCTAGACACTTCAACCGGTCAAAAATGCAAGAAATCTAGAGCAGATTAGAGAAACCCGGAGATAGAACAGATGGTATTAGACCTGCTGAGCGCAATGTTTTCAAAGTGGCAGAGGTTTGTTGCCATCTGTCTCCTGAGCTTTTTTCTGACCGTTGGCATCGCCGCTTGCGGCGGTGAATCCGCTTCAGTAGGTTCACAAGCGCAGATTACGCCTGACAATATTGCTCGGCTTCCGGTCGAAGCTACCTTAGAAAAAATTCGAGAATCTGGTCAGGTCAAAGTGGCAGTGCCTTCGGATTTTCCACCCTTTGGATTTGTGAATACCTCTATGGAGCCAATCGGCTATGACATTGATATGGCCGAAGAAATTGCCAAGGGATTAGACGCTGAGCTAGAGATTATCCCTGTCGTCGGTGGCTATCGGATTCCATTTCTCCAAACCGATCGGGTGGATATGATTATCTCTAGCCTGGGAAAAAATGATGAGCGGGATTTGATCATTGATTTCTCTGAGCCCTACGCCCCGTTCTTTTCGGCAATCTACGGTGGTCCCAGCGCAGACATTACAACAATTGAAGATCTCGCGAACCGCTCTATTGGAGTGGCACAAGGATCGTTAGAGGATTTGGAAATCTCTAGTCTGACAGAAGGCACAAGCAATGTTGATATTAAACGGTATGCCAACAATAGCCTGACTGCATCAGCGCTAGTCTCTGGTCAGGTGGATGCGATCGCCACCGGAAATGTCGTCGCTGCCAAACTCATTCGCGATAATCCTGACAGCGAGATCGCTAGCAAGTTTATCCTGAAAGATTCTCCCTGCTACGTTGGCGTTAGAGAAGGCGATACCGAATTTGCGGACAAAATCAATGAAATTATCGCGCTTACCAAGCGCTCTGGGCGACTCAACGAAATGTCACAAGAGTGGTTTGGTGAGCCGCTACCTGATGCGATCGCCAAGACAACCTGAGCCTAAACGATATACCCATCCGAACAACAGATAAGTCAGATAAGTTCGAAAGGTATATCGGTTCAACAAACGAATTGACATCACCCTGTCTTCTACTCCCAGCCAGTCTTCTACTCCCAGTTTTCTACTCCCAGCCATCCATCTCACAGGAGCCCCGGAATGACAAGCCTACAAACCGAACTGAATGGCAAAAGCACAGCAACCTTAGAAAAGCCGCCGATTATCGTTGCCAAAAACGTCGAAAAAACGTACGGCAATGGATTCCATGTTCTAAAGGGCGTGAGCTTAACGGTTAACAAAGGAGAAGTGGTCGTCCTGATGGGGCCGTCTGGTTCTGGTAAATCCACCTTTATTCGTACATTCAACGGCCTAGAACCCTATCAGAAAGGCAGCATTGAGATCGATGGCACCCCTATTTCTAATGGCAAGAAAGGAATTGAGCTAGTTCGCCGTGAAGTCGGTATGGTCTTTCAACAGTTCAACCTATTTCCCCATCTCACCGTCCTCAAAAACATTACTATCGGCCCGATAAAACTGCGTGGCCTGTCCAAAGCTGATGCGGAACAAGCGGCAATGGAATTGCTAGAGAAGGTCGGAATTGCTCACCAGGCTAAAAAATATCCAGGCCAGCTTTCTGGCGGACAGCAGCAGCGAGTGGCCATCGCAAGAGCCCTAGCGATGAAACCCAAAGTCATGCTGTTTGACGAGCCGACTTCTGCCCTCGATCCAGAGATGGTGCGCGAGGTGCTAGATGTCATGCGATCGCTCGCAGAATCTGGAATGACGATGGTATGCGTTACCCACGAAGTTGGCTTTGCTCGTGAAGTTGCCGATCGCATTATCTTCCTAACAGAGGGCAACTTAATTGCCGATACGACGCCTGATCAATTCTTTAACAATCCCAAGGAAGAGCGGCTAAAGACTTTTCTGTCCCAGATACTGCACTAGCAGGGCGTAAGCATCCATCTCTTGATGATGCTACGTAAACCCTTAAAGCCAAAATTTTGTTTTTGGCCTATCTTCGGCACAAATCACGAGAGCACAAGATCGCTCAAACAGTTGAGTACCCGTACTTTTGCGGGTTCACGTTCGTTCTGACGACCATATCAAAAAAAGTGGGAATGCTGCAAAGAAGGCTGATATGGCGAACTAATGCTGTGTCAGCCAACTGGATGGAGTCCTCGAACAATGTGATTAAATATGCTGCTGAGAGAAAATCCTTATTTTGCAATTCTGTGCCTGACCACGATAATTTCGGGCTGTGTCGCCTTTATGGCCTGGATTCGGCGGGCAGAAGCGCCAGCAACTAGGCCCTTTACCTGGCTGATGGTAGCGATCGCCGCCTACGCCACAGCAGGCGCGCTAGGCACAGCTGCTCTATCTACCACCAGCATTATCTTTTGGGCCAAAGCTGAAGCAATTCTTTCTAGCGCGGTAACAGCACTATTTTTCACCTTTACGCTGCACTTTACCTACCGCAGCCAGTGGCTAACGCTAAAGCGGCGGTGTTTTGTGTGGGCGATGCCTATTTTCAACATGCTGCTGGTGTTAACCAATCCTTGGCATCACCAGGTCTGGACAAAGATAGTACCGATCGCTAACTCTCATCTGCTGGTTTTTCACAACGGTGCGGCCTATCTCTGGATTGCAGCCTGGTTTTATATCTATGTCATCACCGGTTCTTTACTGGTCGCTCGCTCGGTTACAACGCTAGAAAAAATTTATCGTCAGCAGGCGATTACCGTCGTCATCAGTGCCACGCCGCCGCTGCTAGTCGGCATGCTCTATGTACTAGAGCTAGTACCGCCCGGCATTAGTCTGCTGCCGATGAGCTTTTTGTTCACTGGCATCGTTTACTTCACCAGTCTCTTCCGCTTCCGTCTATTCGATCTGTTGCCGATTGCCCGCGATACCTTAATTGAAAGCATGGCAGATAGCGTATTTGTGCTAGACACCAGCGATCGCGTCATTGACATGAACCCGGCGGCTCTGCAGTTTACCTACCGCATGCCAACAACAACGCCGGTCAACTTTCAGGCCGCAGCCAGTCAGCCAAAATGGCTAGGTGCCCCCGTAAATCAGGTACTAGGCCGGTGGCCCAGTTTGTTATTTCATTGCAAAAAAGAAGCCAACACCGAAGTACTAATCAGCATTTGCCAGGAACCACCGCTGCATATTAACTTTCGTTTGCGCTTGCTGTGCAATCGCCACAGTCAGCCTACCGGTAAGCTGCTGATTATTCGAGACGTCACAGAAGCGCAGCAAACTCAAATTGCCCTTCAGCAAACAAACGAAATTCAACGCCGAACCCAGCTAGAACTGAAGCGTACCAACGACCTGCTAGCACAGCGGCTACAGAAAATTGAGTCCCTGCAAGGGCAGCTAAGAGAACAAGCCATTCGAGATGGACTCACCCAACTGTTCAACCGTCGCTATTTTGAAGAAGCACTGATCTCGGAGTTCGCGAAGGCCAAACGAAAGGGAACGCCTCTAGCCCTTATTCTCATTGATCTAGATAACTTCAAGCGGGTCAATGACACCTATGGCCATCAGGCAGGTGACTGCGCGCTTCAGGTATTTGCCAACGTAATTCGCCACCACGTTCGTACGAGTGATATTGCCTGTCGCTACGGCGGTGAGGAGTTTATTGTGGCGCTTCCTGGAATGACTATGGCAGAGGCCTATCACCGGGCAGAAGCGCTGCGACGGGCTTTTCAAAAGACAGTTATTCAATACAAGGAAAAAACCATTCAGGTCACTATTTCTTGCGGTGTGGGAGCGCTACCTGAGTGGGGCGGCAGCCAGGATGGCCTGATTACCCTGGTAGACAAAGCGCTGTACAAGGCCAAACAAGACGGACGCAATCGCGTCTGCCAAATTCAGCTTAACAACCTGCCGCCCGATGTCCAATATTCGAATATCGAACCGCAGCTATCGAAGCAATAAGGCCCTTCACCCATCCTCAGTCCCAGCTTTCTAAAGCAGAGGTCCAAGAAGATAGCTGCGTGCTGAGCTGCGATCGCCTCGACTCAAACGTTGCTGCCACCCAGATAAATACCAGCCCTAGCACAATGCCAACTGCCCATAGCAGCAGCGAGTTAGCGCTAATAAATAGCCACAGCACCCGCAAAATCTGCGCAATAAACGTCGCTGTCCCCACATACAAAAACGCTCGCACTTTCAAAATCAGTCCAGCGAAGACAAAGGCAATCCCTAAGAAAACCGCGATCGCAGCAAACAACAGCAGCGGACGGGAAACTTCTGTTTGATATAGCGCTGATAGGCCCACCAGCCCGCTCGCAAGTATCCGCAGCCAATGCTTTTGCTGCCGCTTAGCGCTGTTATTAAAAGCGCTGTTATTGAAATAGGGCTCTACTTCTGCCACATACAAAAGAGAAAGACCACACACAAGGCTAAACGTAGTACTCGTTAGCCAGCTAAACCTATCGAGATAGTCCAGCAGCGATAAATCCAGCAGCAAAATGCTGAGATAGCTCAGACGAATGCGATCGCACTGCTTTGCCATCCAGGCATAAAACGTAGCCACTAATAGTAGCCCCGGCGTTCGCCACGAGCCCATCGTAATACTCAGCGTCAACATCGGTAGCCAGAGCCCCATCAGCCGCCAGGGTTCGGACCATCCCCACCTTTCCCACGGCGCGTAGTAAAAAGCAGCACCGATGACACAAGCAATGGCACCGCCCCAGGTAAACAGACCGCTTCTATCGGGAAACCACACATAGCGATCGTAGGCAACACACAGCAACGCGCCCGTCAAACCTATCCAGGTCCAGGCAGAATGATCCAGAACATAGGGGTCCGGCGTCCAGCGACGGTTGCCAACACTCAGGGCATAGCCCGCCAGCAGTAAAGAGCAAAGGGTCCATATTGCAATTCCCCGAGGTTGGCTAACCCCTTCTAGCGTGGCAAATACACACAGCAGGCTACCGCCCACCCAGTGAAGATGGCCAGCCAAACTAACCGCTTTAGGAGATATTTTTAGATAGCCAGGCAGCCAGCGCCGAGAGCCTCGATACAGCACCGTTATTACCAGCGCAAGCCCTGCCAACAGCGTAATTCCATCACCAGGCCTGCCGCCACTAGCCTGCGATAGCTGATAAATCAGCAGCTCGTAAGTTCCGACAGAGAAAGCCGCCAAACCTGCAAGGCTAAAAAATTTCAACTCTCGCTGACGCCTACCGATACCGACCAGTAATAGCCCCGTCGCTAGCGTGAAAAAGCAAGTATCTGCCTGGAACTCTACATGGCCCAGCAAAAAGCCAAGCCCTGCTAGAACCAGCGGAATATTGTGCCAGCTGTCACGGTAAGGAGGATGCTTGAGTACCCAGAGATCAGCAGCAATTTCCAATACCAGCGCCAGCGCCAAAGTCGCAATGCCAACCGTATGCAAAGCAACGCCCTGCAAAGTCAGCCCCATGACCACAGCAACTTCTGTCGCCCAGGCCAAACTCCAATAGCGCCATTCAATAGGGCGATAGCGAATGAATTCAGCCAGTGCGGCCATCAGCAAAACAGTCGCGGCTAATGCGTAGCTGCCATAGAGGCTTTCGACACTCGTTTCAACCACGATAGTCGACGAATCTAGCGAGATAGCAACCGCCAAACAAGTCGCCCAAAACAAATACGCCACCATAAGCAGCGCCGCCCAAATCCTGGTAGCTCGGACATAGATCAGCGCCATTTCATTCGATCGGCGCATCAGGCCCCGCTGAATCAGCCACAGCGACCAAACCGCAATCACCCAAAAAATCAGCAGCCGACCAGCGCTATTTTTTAAAGGCTCAATCAGGCTGTACCAGGCAGCGCTGCCCACCAGCAGCAACCCTGTACCCACCGTAAAAAAGGCGGTGTAGCGACTGCGCAAAATTTGGCTATTAAGCCCCATACAGAGCGTCGCCACAGCAGAGCTGACAATTGCCATCGGCCAGGTCTCTACCCACGGCAGCTGCAGAGCCAGCGCACCCATCGTAATTCCAGCAGCAATCTGCGGATAGAGCGCTCGGCGGTGATTCGCAACAACCGTAAGCATCACCGGTACAGCTAACCACAGCCAGCGAGGATGCTGGTCGTAAGTTTGAATCAACAGACCGTAGCTAATAGCAGATAAGGCCAAGGCACCCCACCAGGCGTTGAGCTGAAGATGAACCTGGCGTAGCGTCAGGTGAAGGGCATACCAGGCGATCGCCCCCCCTAAAAATACGCTGGCCCAGTTCGCTGTACTCAGCTCAGGCGCAAAGTAATGAATCCAGCTAACAATGCTTAGCAGCCCGACGCCATGCGTCAGCGTCACCAAATTATCGGGCTGTAGCTGCCGTTTCCACAGCACCCCAATCAGCGTCAGTACAGACAGCGAAAGATTCACAGCAGTTGTAAAAGGATTACCCGCACTCATCAGCGCTAGGCCAAAGCCTAAGGCAAGCGCTAACAGTTCGCTCAGCTGACTAAGCGAACGCTGCTGCCGTCTGCGCAGATAAACCGCAAACGCTAACAGGCCAAGAACATAGGGAAAAAGACCGATACCTGCCCAATTAACCTTGGCAACCGTACCGACGTCAAACCAAACAGATAGCCAGCTTAAAAGGCGATCGCGCAGAGTCGTCGGCACCACAGACCAAATCAATCCGTAGGCTTGTAGCCCAACCCCAAGGAGGGCCAATAGATAAAGCTGATGCCAGGTTTGCCTAAGCCGATACCACAGCAGGCTGATGGCCAACACACTAATGGCAATCGCCTGTAATGGCGGTACCTGGGCTACCGACACAATCCAACCCAGTAGCAGCAGCCCAAAGCCTGCTCGCTCCCAGATAACGCGACTGTCTTTATAACGCGTCAACCACACCAGCAGCCACCCACAAATACCTGCCGCCAGCCCCAGCTTACTAGGCGCAACCTGAGCAATCCAAAGGCTACGAACCAACAAAATGAGTACTGACAAAGCCACCGTCAGCACATCAAAAGAGAGTCCCTGAGCGCTATTCTCAGTGAGACTCTCTGTAGCATCTTCTGCGCTATCTTCAGCCGCTAGCGCGTTTTGTTGACGGCTTTGCGCAGGATCTTCTTGCGCAGGATCTTCTTGCTTAAGGCTTTCTTGCTCAAGGTTTTCTTGCTTATAGTCTTGAGCGGTTAAATTAGCAGCCGTACTTACGGTGCCAACATAGGTTGCAATCACTGGCCAAATGGCCCAGCCCCAGCCCCAATGCAGCCAGCTCAGTCCTATCAAATTCAGCCGATTGGTACGGCGGGGCATTAGTTCAGCCGAAAGTCCAAGCGGGAAAATAGTGAGTGCGATCGCAGCGACAAAAGCAATCACAACCCCCAGCGGACTGCCCAGCACACCAAAGCGATCCATCACCCAAAAGTTCACCGGAATCAGCAGCATCGTCGTCAGCGCCAGCATCCGCCCGGTGCTCTGCAAATTCTCCCGCTTTTGCGCCCAAATACTCGCCGCCCAAAACGCCAGCGTGTAGGCAAACAAAACGCCATACTGCCCTACTGCTGAAAATGAATCCCACTGACTCGCAGCCAACACCCCAGAAGACACCACAACCAGAAACACGCCCAGAAATAGCAGCCAGATAACGCTAATTTCTTCGACTAAAGAGGCGATCGCCTGAGCAATCCAGCTCACTTTTTGAGGCCGCGGTGCCGTCAAACTATCAGCAGCAGCCTCAGCAGATTGACCCACCAACGCAGGCTCCATGTGACCAACATCACTATCAGCAACATAAGTTCCACTCACAGACGACACAGACAACCGGGCGTCATCCTGGCCGCTTACAGCCTGGTCACTGGCCTCAGGCAACGGCTGACTCAACACAGCCGCAATCTCTCTCACCTGACGATCTGAAAGCAATCCCAGCTGCACCCAGCTATCTAGCCCGGCTAACAGCTGCCGCTGCATCCGTTCATTCGTTAAGTCCAGTAAAATTTTGAGCTGCATGATGGTTTCTCTGAGCTGCCAGCCAGCATAAGCGCATTCGGCCTTGCCGTCACCAAAATACAGCCAAACGGCCAAATGACACTGAAAAAGCCGACCCTCGAAACAAGGAGAGTCGGCTGACGTGTATCAGGGTGAACTAACAAGAAGGAAACTAGAGGAAGTCACCCCTACAATCGCGCTTTACTGGCGCTTTACTTACGTCGGTAATAGATTTTCTGTCCCTCATTTGGCACAAAGATACACTCGCGTGCAGACGTCCAGAAACTCTTCCACACAGACTGCTTCGACTTACGGTAGTAGTCTCCTAAAATTGGCTTAATCGCCTCAGTCGCATCCTTTAAGTGATAGTGAGGCATCCCCAAAAAAATGTGATGCGCAACGTGAGTACCAATATTGTGATGGATGTTATTGACAAAACCGTAGTCGTAGTCAATGGTCGAAAGTGCTCCTTTCAGGAAGTACCAGCTATCGTTGCGATACCAGGGAATTTCTGGGTCAGTGTGGTGTAGATAGGTCACCAAATCAAGCCAAACTACAAATACCAGATACGGCATAATGTAGTAGTTAAACAAGAACAAAGGACCCGCCGTAAAGCCTAGCCAGGCAAGAAAGCCAACAAACAACACAATACAAGTCGTGCTGGTGATTACATCCCACTTCTCACTCTTACGAAACAGAGGACTGTTGGGCAAAAAGTGAGAGCCCTGGCGACCGGGTGAACGGAAGAAAAGATAAAACGGATAGGCAAACAAGAACAGCGTAAAGCGCACAAACTTAGCACCGCTACCCATTGCGTCATAGGTCTCTTCAGAAATGGGATACCAGCTTTCATCGGTGTCAATGTTACCGGTGTTGGCATGGTGGGTGCGGTGGCTAATGCGCCAGCCATGGTAGGGCACCAAAATGGGCGTGTGCGTCAAGTGTCCAACCAGGTTATTCAGCCACTTGTGCTTAGAGAAAGAACCGTGACCACAGTCATGACCAACTACAAACAAAGCCCAAAACATGGTGCCCTGTGCAAGCCAGAAAAGCGGGAAGAAAAACCAAGAATTGATGCTGTAGGCCAATGCGTAGAGACCAGCAACAATGCCAAAGTCTAAAAACATGTAAGAGAGCGATCGCGCTGTAGAAGGCTCAAAACAGTAGGCGGGAATGGCGTCTTTGAGATCCTTGAGCGTAAAAGGAAGATCTCTAATCGGAGCAGGGGAGCCGGAAGCTCCCTTCGGACGAGTACTTAGCTGCACGTATTACCTGTTGATTGGAAAACCGAAGGCATCCGCTAAGACCCAGAAGCTGCCTCCATATGAGTCAGTTAGTTTTGGTCCTTAGCGTGGCTTCACAAAGATTAACAATACTATAAATCGTCCTCTTAGGGGAAAGACCATCGCGAAGAAATAGGCCCAGAGCCCCATGCTCTTAGGCTGATATACCTAAACAAATGAATCTGTTCAGGTGCATTTGTTCAGATGCATCTGTTCAGGTGCATCAAGGTTTCATCTCCGCTGGCAAAGCTACAAAGCAGAATGGATCATACCCCAAATAGCAGTTTTGTAGGCAGTCGGAGAACTGGTCTATTAGTCCTGAGTAGCTAGAGAGCTAAACGGACCTTCACGTATATTTTCATAGCGTAAAGTCGCCAGATCAAAATGCCTTAGAGCGGCGACTACGTCACAATAAAAGAGATTTTTCAGTGACTATTCGATCTCCGTAAATTTGTCTATGTCTTGCCTGCGGATTTAATTAGAATTTGCTACTTTTTAACCAGATTGCGTTGTGGCACCAAAAAGAGCAACGAACTCAGTCAAATTGCGCAGAATGTATTCATCATCATTCAGCAATCACTGCGCAGGTCATCTCATGCACCGTACAACCACTAGCGAATTCTGGTTCACACTCCTCTTCAACGTCGTATCTATTCCATTCACCCTGTTGCTGATCGTCATGATTGTGAAGCAATCTGTTTCAGTCCGCGATTATTCAACAACCCTAGACTCATCACGCTCTGCCGAGACACCCGGCTTTGCAGGTGACACATTGTTCTAACATGGATAGTCACCCTTACAACAGCTTACGTCCCAGTAGACCCGAAGCCGCCTTCTCCTCTTAATGAGTCTGAAAGGCGGCTTGTTTGCTTTAAAGTGGCTTTGATAATCGGCGTGATAACCATCTGAGCAATCCGCATGCCAGGCGTTACCTGAAAAGGCTCTTTTCCGTGATTGATCAAGATCACACAAATCTCCCCTCGGTAGCCAGCATCGACAGTACCCGGCGTATTGAGAACAGTAACGCAGTGCCTAAGAGCAAGACCGCTACGAGGACGTACCTGAGCTTCGGTACCGAGCGGAAGTTCAATAGCAAGGCCAGTGGGAACAAGGGCGCTCTCTTGAGGCTGAATTACACAAGCGGCGATCGCACACAAATCCATTCCAGAATCATCCTCGTGCGCATATTGAGGCAGTATCGCAGCTTCATGCAGCTTTAGAACTTTAACGGTAGCGGTTTGCATAAGACGAATTCACGCGACGAATGTGCACAACAAATTTACACCGGGAGTTCAAACAATTTGGCTCTAGCAATTAGCTCGCCCTTCGCCTGAATCATGCCATCTAGATTAGGTGAGTCAATGCGCTCTGCCAACCAAAAAATACAGCCATTCCAACCACAATAGTCAGCAAAAGATTGCGGGTGAAGTAGCTGATAGCGATCGCAGCGATCGCACCCACCAGTCTCGCATTCATGTAACCCACATGAACGCTGCCATCATTTAATAAGACTTCTGGCACCACGATGGCACTTAGTACAACAGGCGGTACATAGCGCAACGCACTGAGTAAACCCGGAGAGAGTTTTATCCGACTGCTCGCACCAAACATAACGTAGCGGATAGCAAAAGTTGCGATCGCCATCCCCAAGATCAGCAATACTTCAGTCATATCTCGTTTCCTCTCGTGACTTTTCCATGTATTTCTCTATGTCTTTGTCGTTTGTTTGTTGTCGAACTGCTATTGAACCGCTATTGAACCAGCGGTGGGCGAAAAAGTCTCTCACTAACAACGCCAGCGCCAATACCCATAACTGCGGCCAGCATCAGGCCTAGCTTATGCGGCAGCGACGCGCTCAACAGCGCAACCAAACCCGCAACAACAACAGCTATCACCATTGGCTGACGCTTCAGATAAGGAATGACCATGCCAATAAACGTAACGGACATCGCAAAATCTAGTCCCCAGTCAGCAGCATTAGGAATCAGCTGCCCCAGAGTAATGCCCAAAACCGTACATAGCTGCCAGTTCAGATACATCGCCAGTGCCGCGCCCAAATAGTACCAGTGCTTAAACGGAGCAGTATCCTCAGATTCGTATCGACGAATCACCACCGCAAAAGCCTCGTCTGTGAGCAAAAAGGCCAGTGGAACTTTCCAAGTCTGTGGTAGCTGCTTGATATATGGAACCAGGCTCACCGCATACAGTAAGTGCCGTAAGTTAACTACAAAGGTTGTTAATACAATCAGCAACCATCCAGTTTTAACTGCTAGCATACCGGCTGCAATAAATTGAGAAGAGCCTGCAAAGACAAAAGCAGACATCGCTAACGTAGCCGCCGGAGAGAGACCATTGTTAGTCGCTAAAGTGCCAAAAATAATCCCAAAGGGAATAGCCCCCACAACTAGCGGAATTATATCGCGAGCACCTGTCCAAAATTCGCGCCAGGCGGAGGGCGCTTTAGCTAGATCGGCATCTTGATCGTGCGAAGACAATTGATGATATTGAGAGCTGTGAGGTCGAGAGTTGTGAGACTGAGAGCTGTGAGACTGAGAAAAAGGCATAAATTACGCGGGTGCGAGCCATTAGCCACCAGCGTACTCAACCGTCTACCTTCAACGATTGTACGTTTTTGCACCCTCGCACATATTGACCAGGGGTAACGCCTATCATCTTCTTAAAATGCCGGTGGAGATGGCTTTGATCTGTGAATCCTGTCTCCAAAGCCGCGTCTGTAATAGACCAGCCTTCAATCAGCAATCTTTTAGCCTCTCGAATACGAACATGGTTGAGGTAGGCGTGAGGCGGTAGGCCAATCTGCTTACGAAAAGCCCTCAGCAGGCGCAAAGGCTTAAGGTTTACCAGCGCTGCTAGCTCTCCAAGAGAAATATTGTGAACGTATTGACTGTGGAGATAGTCCTGCACTTGCGCAATAGCAAGGTGTTCTTTGCCAATCGGCTTAGCGTCGGGGCGATCGCTAGCATACGACTGAATCAACCGCGCCAGTCCCCACAAAAATCGAGACTCTCTTTCTAGCGCGCAAGGAGAGTTTTCTAATGTTTTATGCAAATGAACTAGCTGCTGATTGAGCCGTCGATCGTGAATAACCGGTGAGGCAAAGTAGGGTACCCGGCCTGGCTTTTCAGTCAGTTCTGCTACTGCCTGCTGTAGCCAATCAGTCGCTGGCAACAGCGTGCGATAGGTCCATCCGTTCGCAACAGCGGCCTGGCCGGTATGCATCTCTCCCGGCTGAGTAACCACGATACTGCCCGCAGGAGCCGTGTAGGTACTGCCTCGGTAGTCAAACGACATTGCGCCATCTTGCACAATAGCGATGCCAAAGCCTTCGTGCGCATGGCGTGAAAAGCTGTAGGTAACATAGGTAGCATGCAGCATCTCCAAATCGCGAAGCACCGGATCGCGCCAAAATTTCACCCGTTCTTCTCTTGCCTGTTTTCTTGAGTCCCGTTTCCTTGAGCTCCGTTTTCTTGAGTCCCGTTTTCTTGAGTTATGCAAGCTAGATTTACTTGAGCCATTCATGCTAAGGACTATGCGAGTTCGCAAAACATCTAAACCAACTCTATCGCTAAAGGCTGACGCAAAAAGACTGACGCAACAGGTTTGCTGCACTCTAGCGTGTCATCAGAACACTGTCTTGTACGTTATTTCACGCCCGGCATCTTTCTCTGTATAAATCCAAACGCTGATTTGGCGTCAAGCCCCTGTATCAAACATGTGTCAAATCGACTTGACGCGTTATCTCTTGACGCGTTATCTCCAGTTAAGCTACATTTGCTGTAGCGATTTGGACTATCATGAAAGTCGCTGCATTGAATAGCTGCACCCAGTAAGCAGCTGTCACACATCGCAAGCTATGAACGCCCAATCTAACCCTCTCCACATCTTCAGCAACAGCCTAAACGGGCTGAACCTGCTGCTGCGCGGGCGCGCATAATACTTTTTACCCAATTACATACACCCAGTTACAGACTCTATCCAGCTTGAGCCAACCACGTTCGCATCCGACTGACGTGAAGGGAAAAGCAATAGAGCGGGTTATTCTCCTATCCGTCTCTTATCCAATAGTCTTTTGTTGCTTTTTGCACTGTCTTGGCGCTGCAAAAAGCGTGTGTTGTCTTCACTTAAACTTCGACCAGACTTCGACTATGAAATTTCTTCTATTTCTACAGCTTCTACAGCTAAACCTGCGACTGACTCAGGGCTGTCAGGCTCAATCCTGGCATCCTGGCAGCCCTGATCCAAAACCTACGCCAAACAGAAAAATGCACCTGCACAAACAAAAGTACAACAAACAAAAATATAACAATCCATACAGGCCCAATTCACACAAGCACTATGTTGACTCATCCTTCTACTAAATACGCCGCCTTCAAACCAGTTAACTTGCCCGATCGCACCTGGCCCAACAAAACAATTACCACCGCGCCTACCTGGCTTAGCACCGACTTGCGAGACGGTAATCAGGCCCTAATAGAGCCTATGGACATCACCCGTAAACTGCGCCTATTTCGCACGCTTATCAATATAGGCTTCAAAGAAATAGAGATCGGTTTCCCTTCAGCATCTCAAACCGAATTTGACTTTGCCCGCCATCTCATAGAGCACAACCTCATTCCAGATGACGTCACCGTTCAGGTCCTCACCCCCGCACGCAGTAACTTAATTCACCGCACGTTTGAGGCGCTAAAAGGCGTTAAGCAAGCTATTGTTCATGTCTACAATGCGACTGCGCCTACGTTTCGCCAGGTTGTGTTCAATCTAGATAAACCAGGTACGCTACGCCTCGCAACCGAAGCGGCCACGCTCATCCAGCAGCTGGCTCATCAAAACCGTGATACTCACTGGCGTTTTCAATACTCTCCTGAAGTCTTCACCTCAACCGAGCTTCCCTTTGCCAAAGCCATTTGCAACGCAGTTCTAGGTATTTGGCAGCCTACCCCTGCGGCCAAAGCCATCATTAATTTGCCAGCTAGCGTAGAAGTCTCCACGCCAAATATCTTTGCCGATCAGGTTGAGTGGATGCATCGTCACCTCGACTACCGGGAGGCCGTTGTGCTGTGTGTTCATCCGCACAATGATCGAGGCTGTAGCATTGCAGCCGCTGAACTAGGCCAAATGGCAGGTGCCCAGCGGGTTGAAGGCTGCCTATTTGGCAATGGCGAACGAACTGGCAATGTGGACCTGGTAACCCTCGCAATGAACCTGTACACCCAGGGGATTGCGCCCGGTCTTGATTTCTCCCATATGGACAATATCATCCGAGTCGCAGAGGACTGCACACAGCTGCCCATACATCCACGCCACCCGTATGCAGGAGAGCTTGTCTTCACAGCTTTTTCAGGCTCTCATCAAGACGCAATCAAAAAAGGATTTGCCGCTCGCCACCCTGACGACATTTGGGCCGTGCCCTATCTGCCCATGGATCCAGCTGATGTCGGACGGTCTTATGAATCTGTTGTTCGAGTCAATAGTCAGTCGGGCAAAGGAGGCGTTGCGTTTTTGCTAGAGCGAGACTACGGCATCATTCTGCCCAGAAAGCTTCAGATAGAATTTAGCCGACTTGTACAAGCAGCCGTTGAAGCCAGCGGAACAGAAATAACCGCGCAGACTATTTGGCAGCTGTTCTGTCGGGAGTATTGCCAAGAAATAGGAACGTTTCAGTATCTATCGCACCAGTCTATTCAGCTGGATTCAGGCTGTGTGCAGCTGTCGGCCACGCTTGATCATCGAGATAAAAAGCTAGCGATCGCAGCCACCGGCAACGGCCCTATCAACGCTTTCATCAAAGCGCTCAATATGGCTGAGCCTCTCAATTATTTAGGGCGCATTCAAATTCACCACTACGAAGAGCGATCGCTGAAAAACAGTCAACCCAACCGTCAAGCTAACAGCCAGCCCAACGACCCACCCAATGATCACCTTGACAAACAGAGCGGCAGCGAAAGCCAGGCCCTAGCCCTAATAGAAATTAGTACCGACCAGGGCAGCTATTTTGGTCTCGGAATCCATCACAATATTGTTACCGCTTCTTTTCAGGCGCTAATCAGCGCCCTAAACCGTCAACCGACATCTCCTAACCAATCTTGTTTGCAACCCGCTGCGTATGGGAATGATCGAAATAACTGAGCGGCCTTCTATATGGCTATCTGCGCTTAGCTGTAGCTTTTGAAGCGTTGCTTATGACGCTTACGAAGGGCAAAAAGCCCATAGCAGGTAAGCAACGCGTCTGCGCCAATGTCTTAATGCATTAGGACATTGGCTATATCTGCTGAGTGCATACTCTGCGAGAAGGAAAAAACTACAGCAGATAGCTACACCTTATCAAGCGGAATCATCAGTTCACATTCTAAGCCCAGTCTCAAACCACTCCAGCAAACCGCTATCTATCGGCAAGGTAAAAGTGATATGCGCCTCGAAAAAGAGCCTCAAGGCATTTTGATTGTTGACGATAATCCAACCAATCTAGAAGTCTTATCGGAGTCTTTGATTCAAGAAGGCTTTCAGGTTGCTGTGGCAATAGACGGAGAGAGCGCCTTAGAGCAAATCAACTATCATCCCCCTGAGCTCATTTTGCTAGACGTGATGATGCCAGGCATGGATGGGTTCGAAACCTGTCAGCAACTGAAAAGTAACCCAGACACCTGTGATATTCCCGTCATTTTTATGACAGCCCTATCCGATGCTCAAAACAAGGTGCAGGGACTTTCTATAGGAGCCATCGACTACATTACCAAGCCTTTTCAGCACGAAGAAGTCGTCGCTAGGGTACGCATACATTTGCAGGTGCGTACCCTAACCCGCACACTACAACAGCAAAACCATCAGCTTAAAGATGAAATTGAACAGCGCCAAAACGCTGAAGCGCAGCTCCGACAGGCGAACGAATCCTTAGAAAACCTAAACCATCAGTTAGAAGAGCGAGTAGCAGAAAGAACAAAAGATCTTTCTGACGCACTCAGAACGGTCCAGCGGGCTCAAGTACAGCTCATACAGCAAGAGAAGCTGTCTGCGCTCGGTCAGCTAGTTGCAGGCATCGCGCATGAGATCAACAACCCTGTCAACTTCATTCATGGCAACATTGACCATGCCAGCGGCTATACAGAAGATTTATTAACCCTCTTCAAGCTGTACGAGCAGTATTACCCTAATCCTGTCAGCCATATTCAGAACAAACGAGAAGAAATTGACATTAGCTTTCTGGCAGAAGATTTACCTAAGCTGCTAGCTTCCATGCAGGTCGGAACAGATCGTATTCGTGATATTGTTTTAAGCCTGCGAATTTTCTCCAGACTAGATGAAGCTGAAGTTAAAGATGTCAATATTCATGAAGGCATTGATAGTACGCTATTGATTTTGAATAGTCGTATCAACAGTTTGATCACAGCTGTTCCTATCAATATTGTCAAAGAATACGGCAAACTGCCCAAAGTAAAATGCTACCCTGGTCAGCTCAATCAGGTATTTATGAACATCTTGAGCAACGCGATTGATGCCCTCGAAGAAAAAGCAGAGAGCCATTGTCAAAACGACGGCCCAAACGACAGTCAAAGCGACTGGATTCCAGAGCTCAAGATCATAACTAAATCCATAGATCAAGAAAACGTCAACATACTCATTCAAGACAATGGCCCGGGCGTACCAGACTCTCTTCTAGAAAAAATATTCGACCCATTCTTTACAACCAAAGCGGTAGGTAAAGGAACCGGACTAGGCATGTCCATCAGTCACGAAATTATCTCCGAGAAGCACCACGGTACCTTAACCTGCAAACGATTAGAGGAAGGGACGGAGTTCTCGATCACAATCCCCAATTTTCAGGACGTAAACGATTAGTCGTATCGTATGCGCTCTCTGCGATCGCTAGATATAGATCTGCTTTCAAGCAGTCGAGTGTCCGATGCCTTAGCTTTAGGTCACAGACCCTGAGTTTGCAGAGCTTGGGTCCAGGTCTTGCTCCCAATAAATAGAAAGGGCACCGCCTACGACAATCAGCACCATACCGGTCAGCGCGATCGCATTCGGTATCTCATCGAAAAACAGCCAGCCAATAATCGCCGCAAAAATTACGCTGCTATATTGAAAAATGCCTATCTGATGGGGTTCAGCCAGGCTGTAGGCCTTGACTAGCAGCAGCTGAAAAGTTAGAAACAAGCCCGCTGCCGCTGCTGCAATCTCTAGCGTATCCAGCGTTAGCGACTGCCACTGCCACAGGGCAATAGGTGACATTAGCAGCGTGCCAATGAGTAAGTAGTAGAACGTTTGGGCCAACGGCGTCTGGGTTTTGCTGAGCGATCGCACCGTCAAAAACTCAATAGCCGCTGATAGCCCCGCACCCAAGCCCAGTAAATTAGCCGGGTTACGTAGCAGACCTGCGTTGGGCTGCACCACTAGCAATAGCCCTAAAAAGCCCAGTGAAATAGCGCCCCACAGCTTGAGCGAAATCTCTTTATTCAGTGCAACCACGCCAATAACAGGAATAAACACAGGCGTCGTGTTAAGCAGCACAGTAGCATCTACCAGCGAGCCCAGGCCAGCGGCCCAAACAAACAGATAAAATCCGCACAGGCCAAAAACAGCGCGTAAAAAATAAAACGGTAGCACCTGCTTATTCCAGCCGGCTAATTTCGTCTCTCCGGATATCTCTGGTTCTGATATTTCCTGTCCTGATATTTCCTGTCCTGATATTTCCCGTCTGCGCTGCCACCAGGCAACAGGTATGACGACCGCTAGCGCAATCAGCAGTAGTAGCCACAAAAACTGTCCTGGGGCGATCACTTCCAGCGCAATCTTGCCCAGCGCACCTTGAAGCGTATTGGCTAAAAATCCTGCCGTGATTAGACCTGCGCCTAGCCACAAAGCAGCTGTCGAAGCAGACGAAGCCTCTACATTCAAAGGATCTGCATTAAAAGGCTCTAAGGTCATAGTTTTTGAATATAGAAAAAATAGCTGCTGATAGACTGTTGAAGCGGATCATAGACAATGAAGCATCAGCAGAGACAAGCGGACGAGACGGCCATGAAAATAGCAAAACTAATGTGTATAGCACTGTTGCTGCTGCTCGTCAGCTGTGGAGTACTGAGCCAGAATCCACCTCCAGAAGCTGTCGAACTGGCGATTACACAGCAGCTTATGCACAAGCAGCAGTCTATTGCTCAGACTTTAGAACGCTCAAGTCATGCTAACCCCGTTGCAAATCTAGAGCCCAGCTTTGAAATAGAAGATATTAGCGTCAGCAGCCGAACCAAAGTTACAGACTCAGAGCAGCTCTCTCGTCCGGAAATCAACGAAGTCTATAAAGTTAACGGAACATTTAAAGCGAAACTCAAAGCACCTGGATACCCCGAATCAAGCAGTCCCTTTGAGGTGTATTTAGGAACAAATACTTTAGCCGACCCCCCAGCTGACGGCGTTGAAACCTGGTTTTTGATCCAGCCCTAGGCACTAATCAACAGAAGCCGCCTCAATAAATATGCGCTTCACGTCGTCATGAGACGAGCGAATGTTTTTCTCGATTCGTCTCACAGCCGCTTCTATCTGATCGGCAGACAGCTCATCTTTAAATTCAATGTTCAATGCCAGCATGACATCCTGTGGACCCAGATGTAGCGTAATCGGCGAGTCAGAATCTGAAACGGCTTCATCAGAGAGCACCAGATTGTTGATACTCTCACGGGTTTCTGGCGAAGCGCTTTGCCCTACCAGCAGACCTTTGGTTTTGGCTACTAGCGCAATAGAAACGACGGTTAATAGTAGACCGATAGAAATAGAGGCGATCGCATCATAAAACGGATTACCCGTATGCTCGCTTAGCCATACGCCTCCAAACGCGATCACCAAGCCCATTAGAGCGGCCGTATCTTCCACAATCACGATAAAAGCGCTCGGATCTTTGCTCTTTCCAATTGCTTTCCACAGCCCTATGTCTGGATCGGTCTGCTGCTTGTTAAATTCTCGGATCGAAACGGTCAGCGCCGCACCTTCAAACACCGCCGCTGCAATCAGTACGCCATAGCTCACCAGCGGATCGCTGGCGGCCTCTGGAAACTGTAGGCTGCGCACCCCTTGAAAGATAGAAATACCGCCACCCAGCGCGAAGATTAACACCGCTACCATCAGCGACCAAAAGTACAGCTCCTGAGCCCGGCCTAGCGGATAGTCTTCACTCGGCTCGGCTTCGCTTTGCTTTAATCCGTACAACAGCAGCACTTCATTCACTGAGTCGACTACCGAGTGAATCCCTTCTGACAGCATGGCCGAGCTGCCGCTAATGTACGCGCCCACAAACTTAGCAATGCCAATGGCGACATTTGCGGCCATCGCCGCGTAAATTGAAGTTTTAGAAGAGCCTGTCGACATACCTATTTACCTTGTTTCTGAAACCTGCTGAAAAACACCGTCCTGCTCAACTAGCTCATCCAACATAGAGCGATATCCGCATTGAGAACAGCTCGTGCTGGGCCTGTAGGTATCCAAGCTCTGCCCGTTTTGTCCCTGCTTCTTAGTCTGCTTACCGACAGCAGGCACATGCCAGTTGATATAAACTTGCTGACACTGCGGACATTTCACGGTAATGGTCTGGCTCATAAAAGTTAGTGCTCCTGATCAACACCGAATCAAGCATAGCCTTGCCCGGGCTGCGGCACGTGGCAACGTCTACTTAATCGAAATCTTGCTAATTAAACCTTTTCTTTAGAAATCGCCCATCTAGAACGCCCAAACCTACCAAAATTAAGCTCATGCCCACAATAGTCTCGCCGCTCAGCCGCTCGTTGAGAAAGGTTAAGCTCATAATCAGCGCGCTGAGCGGCACTAAAAATGACACTAGCGACGTGTTGACAACGCCAATCTCGGCCAGCAGCTTAAAGTACACAACGTAGGCGAGCGCCGTCGAAAACACACCCAAAGCGACCACCGATAACCCTGCCGGCCATGACCATGCCCCTTCAAAGTCGGCACGTGACGGCGTCTCAACCCACAGCATTAGCGGAATGGCTATCAGCGAACCCATCGTAATCGTCATCGTGGACACAATTTCTGCGGGTATGGCCCGAAACCGCTGTCCCCAAAAGCCCGACAGCGAGTAGCACAGAGCAGCACCTAACATGGCTAGCTCACCTAGCCCCCTAGGGTCTAGGTCACGTAGCACCTGAAAGTCAATCAACACCACCACACCGCTAAAGCTCAGCAAAACGCCCAGACCGCGCAGCAGGGTAAGTCTTTCCTTACCAACCGCACTAGCAATCACTAAGGTGAAGACAGGGGCTGAGGCAATTAAAATAGAGGCCAAGCTAGCATCAATATGCTGCTGACCCCAAACGACCAAACCGAACGGAAGCAGATTGTTCACGGTGCTAAGTGCCGCACATTCCGCCCAGACAGTCGCGCTTTTAGGCAGCTGTTTGCCCTGAAACTGAACAATCAAATTAAGCACAATTGCAGCAATTCCCATTCGCCCAGCCACAATCATTAGCGGCGAAAAGGTCGGCAGCGCAATTTCCATAAAGATAAAAGCACTGCCCCAAAAGAATGCAGGCACACAGAGCAAAAGCCACTGCTGTAGAGACATATCAAAACCGCTGCTCTGTGAACATTCTCACGCTTTTATGACCGGCTGTAAAAACCGGTCATAAAAGCGCTGTTGGCGTTTACGCCACTTCGTGACCCGCCACCGCAATGGCCTCCTTCACCGATTCTTCAGACATACTGGAATCAACTTCTACCGTTTTCTTATCTACATCAACATTCACAGTTGCGTTGGCATCGTGCGTTTTAATCTCTTTAGTGATTGTTTCACCGCAGCCTTCACACTTAATAGAAGGTACGTTTAGCGTCATCGCCATGAATAAAATCTCCTGACAAAATAAAATGTCTTTAGGGGTTGAACACTGCTGATAGTAACGGTTGGAGCGACCGCTTAGATGTACTCCTTCCGGCAGAAATTCTACAGGCCACCGACAAATCTACCTGGGGCTAGCAGCCGGTTGGGATCAAACTTTTGCTTAATATCGCCCATCACTTTAAGCGCGTTTCCGGTGTAGCCCCAAACGTCTATGTTTCGCTTCAAAGACTTGGGTGCCTGCAAAAGCGTCAGGAAGCCGCCGTTGTCCTGACAGTGCGATCGCATCTTTTCGAGCGCCGCCAAAAACGATGCCTGCTCAGCGATCCCGACTGGCCACTGCACCCAGCCGAGCCCGCTGCTGCCATGCAAAACGACCTGCGCTTCGCTGTGCAGTGCGTCATCTTCTAACATAGCTAACAGTGGCGGCAAAGCACTGGGCCGCATACCTACTTTGCACAGCACGCCATCCGCTCGAATCAGCTCGCTCGCCTTGCGCCAAAACTGGGTATCAGCGTCGTCGTCCAACTGCTGGACGTGCATACTATGCATAGTCGCCACGGTCTTCAGCCGAGCCGTCTGCTCTTCCACGCCATCAGCAATTCCCTGAAAGCGAGCGACTAGGCTCATATGCTTACGCGCCTCGCCGTCCGTCATGGCTGCAGATTGACGAGCCAGCGTTAAATCCAACGCGACTGGCGTTAGCCCAGACATACGAACTTCCGCTACGGCCTGCTCTAGCGCCGTTTCACCACCCGATAGCACCAGCGTGCGCGACACCTGTTGAATAGGGTACAAACGAAAAGTCAGCTCGCTCAAAATTCCTAAGCTACCGTAAGCACCAGTCATTAGCTTCATCAGATCGTAGCCTGCCACGTTTTTCACCACGCGCCCACCAGCTTTGGCTACCTCACCGTCGTAGCGAACAAACTGAACACCAATCAGCATGTCGCGCAGGCCACCGTAGCGCTGCCGCAAAGAGCCCGCGTCTGCGGTGGCAACAATGCCGCCGATAGTGGCCTGTTCAGAGAAGGCGGGATCAATCGCGAGAAACTGGTTCTGTTCTGCTAGCTGCGATCGCAGTTCACCAAACATCAGCCCCGGCTGCACGGTCACCGTAAAGTCACCTACCGCGTGCTCCACCACTTGGTTCAACCTAGCGGTACTCACGACTAGATCAATCTCCTCAGCTAAGCCTCCCCAGCTAAGCTTGCTAGATTGCCCCGTCGCCAGCACCCGCCATCCCTGCTGACAGGCCATAGCCATAACTTTAGAAAGTGCAGCCGTTGAGCCAGGATAGGCGATCGCCGCTGGTGGCTGGTCTGAGGCGATCGCTGCTGTAACGTTCTCCTGCTGCTCAGGCGAAACGTCAGCCCAGGCAACGCTGTTTCCTTCTAGACCAGACTCATCCAACACATCAGCCAGCAAATCAGGCAGATCAGATAGTTGAGAGGCGACCGCTTTACTCATACGTCAACAAACCACGAATACTGTCATGGTTTAACCCTAGCGCCTAGTCGATACCAATAGATACCGGCCCAGTAGAAGGTGCAGAAGCGGTTGGACCAGTACGAGGCTTACGGAAGTCTTGATAGAGGCGATCGCGCCACGTCCAAAACGTCTCAAATTCGGGCGCATCCGCAAGTCCAGGCACACCTTTGCCACCAATGCCCACGGGTAGATCAACATACAGCGCCGTCGGAAACTTAATATACATAGAAAGCCCAGCCACCGCGAAGTCAGCTAGCGTAGGCGTCTCACCACAAAGGTAAGGCTGCGCGCTCAAAATTAAGCACAGCGATTCTAAATCCTGACGCAAGATATCCGTAGCAGATTTCACCGCATCGCCACCAAATCCGACGCCCGTACCCAACAAGCTCAGTAAATCACCAGGCACTGAACCCACAGCTGTTTTTACAAGCTCAGGCGTAGAAACAGGCAGCAGCGATGTACGGAAATTAGGATGTTGATTAAACGCGCCAATCATCACTTTGCGAGCGTTCAATCCGATTGATTCATCGGCCCAAGCCTCCATCATCAGACAGAGCCCTTTCTGCTTACCATCCGCTGGGATCACAGCTCTGTCGGGATACTTGGCGTCCAAGTACCGGGCGATCGCCGTTGAATCTGGCACCACTTCATCGCCATCTTTGAGTACAGGCACCTGGCGCTGCCCAGACATTCTATAGAGGTCTATCTGGCCAATGCCCGGGGAAACTTCAATAGTCTTATAGGGCAATTGCTTGTAATCCAGTACCAGCCGTACCTTTTCAGAGTAATGAGATGCCTCAAATTGGTGCAGCTCTAACATTAGGACATTTCCTCTTATTGGGCTAATTTTAGTGAAAACCGCAGGTAGCTACATCTCCCTTACAATCAAGTTTTAACCTTCCTTTACCGAGAGAAAATTTGATTACCTTTAGCGGCTTGCATTTGCGGTAACGCATCTGATTACAGCAGGCATTTGTAAATTTGCAAACGCCCCATTGGGTAGATTCTCCTATACACTTTGTAAAAGCTTAATGAAGTTTGGTGAACGCTTTACGTTGTTAAGCAGCTCATAGCTGTGTTGTTGCATCGTACATGTGCGCCCAGCAGATGCGTTCAGCGGCTATCGGCTTCTCAATAGGCAAGTAAGCAGGCAATCAGAGTATTTGCCGCAGGGTAGGTCAAACAATCGAAGCGCATTGCGGTGAGGCGCAATGCCACAAGGGCCTTCTCTTACCACCTAGCCAGCCTTGCATCCTACGCGTTGCAAGACGAGCCTATCCCTCACCCGCATCTCACCACAAAAAAGACCATCAAAGACATATAGAGGATCTATGCAAGCTAACAACAGCCCCCGCTTTCTCAAGAATTTCATGATTGGCCTTGTCGCCAGCAGTGCGGGTGCCTTTATTGCACTTCCCGGAAGCGCAATGCCTGAGTCTAGTGAAACTAGCACCGAAGTTGAAGCTACTGAAGCCGTTGAAACGCTCGACGCCGTTGAAGCGCCTGCACCTGGTTCTGTGGAAACACTTCCCACAGCAGATGCTGAAGCGTTAGAGGTTGAGCCAGTTGCTGCCGACGAATCCATGGAAATGGATGTTGTCGAAGACACTGAGCTAACTGATGAGACCGTCGTCGAAGACACTGAGCTAACTGACGAGACCGTTGTCGAAGAGTCTGAGATGACTGA
>ERZ1740058.304-NODE-304-length-40981-cov-7.248033_pt1 | contig 40981 bp, 28 predicted proteins | sample MGYA00581745_ERZ1740058 | MGnify/ENA primary metagenome ERZ1740058 (study PRJEB43018, sample SAMN04849742) | marine metagenome | isolation source: floating plastic debris | place: Pacific Ocean | collected 2008-08-30 | study: EMG produced TPA metagenomics assembly... | reverse complement strand
GAGCAGCCCTAGATTTGGTCGAACAAATTGCGCTGCAAACTGCGCCCGAGACCTTTCCCTCTGGGCCAGAAGCCGCTTTGCTCGATCAGCTAACAGCGCGTGGGCCTTTTCAGGTGAGCCAGGTGACGACTTTTGTCAAGGCGAGCGCTGCGCCTGTTGATGTGTATTTGCCGCGATCGCCAACCACTTTTTTCAGTGAGGTTTTCCGGCCCATCGAAGGGACGACCTCTATTCCAACAGTCATCATCTCCCACGGTTTTGGCAACGAGCGTAAAACCTACAGCTACCTCGCCGAATTTTTGGCTACTCATGGATTTGCGGTCATCAATGTCGAGCACCCTGGCAGTAGCGCCGATCAGTTCAATGCGCTGGTTTCTGGGCGAACTGGCCGAGTGGTGCCAGATGACGAATTTACCCGTCGGCCTGAGCTGATTTCTCAGGTGCTCAACGAGCTACAACAACGGGCCTTTAGCGATAAAAACTTTGCCCAGATTGATTTCAACAACGTCGGTATTATCGGTCAATCTTTCGGCGGCTATACCGCGCTAGCTGTGGCAGGTGCGCCGATTAATTTAGCCTCTTTGCGAGCCAACTGTCCGCCGCCAGAGTTTAGCCTTAATGTGGTCGTGCTGCTGCAATGTCAGGCGGTCAATTTGGCCCCTTTGGGCGTTGATAGCCTGAACTTTTCCGATCCTCGCATCAGAGCGGTCGTTGCCATTAATCCCATGACCAGCCTGATTTTTGGGCCAGAAAGCATGGCCGAAGTGGCAGTGCCTGTGCTGATGATGGCCGCTAGCAGCGATACGGTAGCCCCTGCTTTGCCCGAGCAGGTCATTCCCTTTACCTGGCTCACCACGCCAGAGCGCTACCTGATGGTGATGGACGGTGGCACGCACTTTTCAACGATTGCGGTCACGGGGGAAGAAGCCTTCCAGCTACCGCCTGCCGTTTTTGGCCCAGTGCCCGATGTGGCGCAGCGGTATTCGCAAGTAATGAGCCTGGCATTTCTAAGCCGCTACCTCAAGGGCGACGGTCGCTATCAGCCGGTCTTAACCAGCGGGTTTACAACCCGCCTGAGCGAGCCGGAAATGCCGCTCAGCATTATCTCTGAGCTGGAGCCTGAACGGCTCGCCCAGCAGCTGGAACTTGCCGCTGAGGGCAAGCTTCCCTCGACGCAGAACACAGTGCAAGACACAGTGCAAAACACGATGCAAAATTCAGCGCAAACGGTTGAGCGCGCCTTAGATGACATGATGGCTCGCGAAGCCTTGCTAGATAAGTAATTCGCTCAAGCGGCGCGTTTGCGGTCTATTTTAAGGTCTAATATACGGCCAGCTTCGCTATGGTCAGCTCTATATAAGCCCTATGAATAAGCTTTATGATCAACGGTTTTATCAATCTTTATAAGCCCGCGGAGTGGACATCTCACGACTGTGTGGCGCGTGTACGTAGATTGCTCAACACTAAAAAAGTGGGCCACAGCGGTACGCTCGATCCGCTGGCTACGGGGGTGTTGCCTTTAGCGGTAGGTAAGGCGACTCGGCTATTGCAGTATCTTCCAGCTGGGAAGGCTTACCGGGCGGTGATTCGCTTCGGCCTCAAGACCACGACTGATGACTTGGAAGGTGAGGTGCTTCAACAGCAAAGCGCTAGCCATCTTCAGCGCCAGCAGGTTGAAGCGATGTTCTCTCAGTTTGTGGGCTCGCTGACGCAGATTCCACCGATGTACAGTGCGGTGCAGGTGGATGGAAAAAGGCTCTATGACCTGGCCCGACAGGGTAAGGCCGTTGAGGTGCCGTCGCGTCAGGTAATGATTCATCAGCTTCACAGCCAAAAGTGGCAAGCGGGTGACCAGCCAGAGCTGACGGTAGATGTGGTGTGTGGGCCAGGAACGTATATTCGCGCTCTGGCACGCGATATGGGCGAAACGATGGGAACTGGGGCGGTACTAGTTGGGCTCAGCCGGACACATAGCAACGGGTTCGATGTTGACAACAGTGTGACGTTAGAAGCGTTAGAGGCCGCGCTAGCAGCTGAGGCGTTTGTGCCGGTAGCGGCTGGGTCGGTCATGCAGCATTTAGAGGCGATCGCATTACCCTCTGAGCTAGCCCATCGCTGGTGTTTGGGGCAAAAGCTGGCGATAGATGAAGTAGCACCCTATCTCTCGATTGAGCGGATGAGTGAGCTTAATAACGTACCCCTGCGCGTAATTGACGCGGCGACTCAAGATTTTTTGGGCATTGGCGAGGTTCGTATGGGAACTCCAACGGGGCAACTAGCCCTGAATGAGGCAGCGTTGACTGATGCAGCGAGTCAGTCGAAGGTTTTTGCGGCTAAACGGGTATTTGCGACTTTGTAACAGAGCCAGTCAGAAAGAGCCGCTCAACAGCCGAGAAGCTAGTGAAAAGACAGCGACCTTCGTAACTTTTAGTTACATAGCTTTATCTTTAATTAATCAATCGAAGTCCTGACGAGGCTGAGATCGGAGCTATTTGGTGAAGGCTCTAGCGGCTGTCGATATCTCAATCGCGCGCTGAGATGGCATTAGAGTGCGATATGATTGGCGTTACATAGCTAAATCGCGTTTGGACTTGCAAGATGGTAACGCTTAAGATCGTTGTTTACATTACAGTTTCCTTTTTCGTCGGCCTCTTTATCTTTGGTTTCCTCAGCGGGGACCCTGCTCGTAACCCCAGCGGTAGAGATTTTGACTAACGTCTCGTCAAAGAACTGCGAGTAGATGTTCTGTTAGATGTTCTGGCAGTTCCTGCTCAAGGATAGAATTATCGAAAATTCATTGTTGATAGAACAGCCCGCATTGCGGGCTGTTCTATTAGGTACCTATTTTGAGCCTAATCCTTGTAAGGTATTAGGTGGTTTTACGGGAGGAGGGGTTGCGTATGGTTCACATCAGCTTGCCACCCGACCCGCCGCCCATCGTCGCTAGACCTGCAGAACAAGCAGCATCATCTGCCAACCTTCTAGATAATTTGTTGGCAGATGAGCCAGCGTTAACCCTTGAGCCTTCATTTGCAGCTAGGCTGGCACAGTCCACTCAGTCTGGTCTGCCATCTTTACCTCCCGCCACTGCGGAAGAGGCCTCTCCGCGTGATGCTGACGAGTCTGTTGACGACGCTGCGGAAGATATTTCCGAAGATATTCCCGGGGAGAGCGAGCCTCTAGAGAACGAGACCCCAGAGAATGAAGCTTCAGAGAGCGAGACCCCAGAGAATGAGACGTTAGAAATAGAGGTTGAGGAATCTGCTGAGCCGGGAACGAGTGAAGAGCAGCTCCCAGAAGAGTTTATTTCTCAGCTACAGCTGTCGTCAGATACTCAAGAATTTAACCCTGAAACTCAGGTCATTACAGCGAGTGGCAATGTCGTGCTTAGGCTTAATGACGCCATTGTTGAGGCCGATGAGCTGTGGGTAAATCTGATTAATCGGTATGCGCTGGCTGAAGGGAACGTGCTGTTGACTAGAGGGTCGCAGTTGATTGAGGGAAACCGGCTTGAATACAACTTTATACAGCAGTCTGGCACGGTGGGTGAGGCAATTGGCACCCTATACCTGCCTGCGATCGAAGAAGATTTTGCCTCTCCGCTTGACGGTGTCTCGGCCTCCCGGCGGGCTTACGATCCTATTCGCCGAAATCCTGATTTGCAGGTCGAAGGTGACGGCAGCTTTGAGTATGGTACGCAGCTGAGTACGCAGCCCATTGAAACTGAACGCGATCCGCGCGATCAGGCCGTTGGTGAGGATGCTTTAATCAATCAGCTGCGGTTTGAAACCGACGAGCTGGCTTTTGATGTGGACGGCTGGCGTGCCGATGAAGTGCGCATTACAAACGATCCGTTTTCACCGCCCGAGCTAGAGCTGCGCACAGACGGTTTGATTTTGCGCAACATTTCACCGACTCAGGACGAGCTGCTGCTCAGTCGGCCCAGGCTAGTGTTCGACCAAGGCTTGGCGATTCCTTTGGTGCGATCGCGCATTCTTATCAGTCGCGGCAATCTCAACCCGTCCGATCTCAATCCGGTTCCCGTTCCGGTCGGCATTGATGGAGATGATCGCGGTGGATTTTATTTAGGTCAACAAATTCCTCTGATCTCGACCGAACGCACCCGGTTGGATGTCACGCCTCAGTTCTTTGCTGCTAGAGCCTTCAGCGACGAGACCGACTCTCCCATTGCCGCCCAAAACTTTGGCGCAACGTCAGAATTTCGCTCTCAGGTGGGCGATCGCACTCAAATCAGAGGCGACGCTGAACTCACTAGCTTTGATACCTCCAACATCACCGAAAATCTGCGGGCTAGCTTGCAGGCTGACCGGCAGATAGGGGACCATCGGTTGTCGCTACAGTACGGTTACCGAGAGCGACTGTTCAACGGTTCCTTAGGCTTTCAAGACGTGCAGTCTAGCGTCGGTGCGGTCCTGCTTTCGCCCGAGTACACGCTGGGTGATACCGGACTGAGGCTGACCTACCAGGCGAGCGCCCAGTGGATTAACGCTGAAACCGACCGAGAAGATCTGCTGCTATCGAGGGGGTCGGGTACCGGGCGTGTAACGTTAGGTCGTTATCAGGGCAGTGTGGCGCTCAGCCGTGGCTTTAACCTGTGGCGTGGTAAGCCCAAACCAGCGACTCAAGACCAGGGCTTACGCTATACGCCACAGCCCGTTGTTCCTTTTCTCAACCTCAATACCGGCATCAGAACCACCCTGACCCACTACAGCAGTGGCGATAGTCAAAATAGCGTCATTGCTGATGTCGGCCTAACGGCTCAGCTTGGTCACTTTGCCCGAGACTTTGGTGACTACACCCGCTTAAACATTGCCTATTCTCAAGCTTTCATCGGCGATGCGTCTTCTCCCTTCCTCTTCGATCGCGAAGTTGACCGCAATGTCCTTTCTCTAGGCATTACTCAGCAGCTGTATGGCCCTATTCTGGTGGGCTTTCAAACGGCGCTCAGCTTTGATGGGGGCGAACCAATCAACAATATCTACTCGTTAGAATATAGCCGTCGCACCTATGGACTACTGCTGCGCTACGACACCACGCAAAACGCTGCTTCTATAGGCTTTCGGCTGAGCAACTTCAGGTGGATTGGTGATACCAATCCGTTTGACACCCCACGCATCCGTCGGGTGCAGGCGGGCGTGGTCGAAAATCGTTGATTTTTAGTCGATATTGCTGAATTAGGCTAGCCTAGTACCATTGTTTTTTCTCCAAGTCTTGCGGTTCCGCAGTACTACGGATTGAATGAAGCATAGGTAAATGGTAGTGATACTGAACCTGTCTGCTACCAACTGTTTTGCCCCTTCCAGGGAGTTGCCACCACCCATGACTTTGACGACTTTCTCAACTTCACCCGAAGCTCAGCAGGCGGCAGCGCTACTCGATGGCTACCACTTCGATCTGGGTAACCATGATGCGCGCCAGTGGGTTTCTCTTTGGTTAGAGGTGCATCGGCCGCTGTGGATTCGTGATGCGGTGATTGAAGCGCTGTATCAAGGGCGTTACAAAGCGGTTTCTGTGCGGCAAATTTTAGAGCTTTGGCAGCGGCGATCGCAGCCCATTCGTCATGCCACACACGATTTTGAAGCAGCCGTCTGTCGAGACTACGGCGGCGCTAAGCTCGCACCTCATGTTCGGTCGGTGTCGGCCTCTGCTCCTGCTAAGCCCATCAAGGAGCCCATTAAACAAAAGGCCAGCCAGCGTACGCACCAGTCGCTCTCGTCTATTTCCTTTAATCTTTCAGAGCTAGCTGGCTATCCAGATGCGGCCTACCCGGAGGCCTCTTCAACAGATAATTCGGCGGCGGCTGACTCGGTAAAGAACTCAGCCTTATCGTCGTCCCACTCTGCTGATGCTGAGCCTGCTCTGCCCGTACGCAGCGCGGCACGCCAGGCATTAGCTGAAACGGCTGAAGCACTACGGACCCAGCGCCAGCTCCATAAGCGCCAGCTCCATAACAGCAGACCAGCAGGCATTGAGCCAGGTATCGGACAATCCTCCTCCAGAGCGATTCAGCCCTTTAAGCCTGCTCTACCTTTTTCTGCTCAGACGTTAAGACTGGCTAAGCAAAAGGCACTGGCGATCGCAACCTACTCTAAATAACCCTACATAACCGTTTAATTTGCTGCTGACGGTGGTTTCACGCCCATCCGAATCTCAGAACAAAAAGACGCAATTCTCAGGCCACTTTTTAGCTCAGTGACGCCTGTTCTCATCCGCAGATTGTCATTGATAAACCAGAGTCGCTCTGTCGAGTTTGCTTCTTCTGAACTGTTCGTAATTGTGAGCACTTCATCTTCTATGACGTAAGTGCTTTTATTCGTAGCGCCGCTTCGCAACAGGGTCCCCGTATAGGTGCCGTCGTCTTGCGCTTTAGGGGTCAGAATCACCAGCATCGTAGTTTCTACATTGGCTTTACTGTCGCCTTCAATCGTGCTGCTCTGCTGAATGCGTAGTCCACACAGTGGTTGAGACAGCGGCGCTGCACCTCCCTGCGCTTGATAAATCTGCTTCAAATCGTCCGTATCCGAGGCTAAGAACTCGACTTCTAAATCAGATTTACCCGCTTTGGACTGCTGCGTAGAAAGCGCATGGGTCGTTCGCTGCGAAAACCATCGCCCGGCCATCTTTTCAAAAAAGTTCACAATTTCCATTGGCCTACCGAAAATAAGTCTACAGTTCTTTACCGTCTTTAATCTTACGCATAAACGGTCACGGTTTTCACCGGGTAAAACGGGTTCAAATCCTATGGTCTGTGGCTTCTGGCGCGTTTTGACTGTGAGTGAATGATAAGCTAGCCATTGGAAAATAAAGCAGATATTAAGAGCATTCATCCCATGACCGAATCCAGCCAAACTCCTTTATTGTTACGCGCCGCCAAAGGCGAATCGGTTGAGCGGCCACCGGTATGGATGATGCGACAGGCAGGCCGATATATGAAGGCCTACCGCGACCTCAGAGAAAAGTATCCTTCCTTCCGAGATAGGTCTGAAATTCCAGAAGTCGCGATTGAAGTCTCTTTGCAGCCCTGGAAGGCTTTCAAGCCTGACGGTGTGATTCTTTTCTCTGATATTGTGACGCCCTTGCCAGGTATGGGTGTCGCGATGGATGTCGCAGAAGGTAAGGGGCCTGTTATTGAAGAGCCCATTCGTTCTCAGGCTCAAATTGATGCGCTTACGACGCTCAATCCTGATGAATCAATGCCCTACATTCGCAAGATTCTGGGCGCACTAAGAGACGAAGTCGGCAACCAGTCTACGGTCTTAGGTTTTGTGGGTGCGCCCTGGACGCTAGCGGCTTATATCGTAGAGGGCAAAGGCTCTAAAACCTATTCTGTTATCAAGAATATGGCGTTTTCTGAGCCCAAAATGCTCCACACGCTACTGAGCAAAATTGCTGATAATATTGCGATTTACGTCCGTCATCAAATTGACTGCGGTGCTCAAGTCGTGCAGCTGTTCGATTCTTGGGCAGGTCAGCTGAGCCCTCAAGATTTCCGAACCTTTGCATTGCCCTATCAGCAGCAGATTGTCCGTCAGGTAAAAGAGACCCATCCCGACACCCCGTTAATTTTGCTGGTGAGCGGCAGCGCGGGTTCTTTAGAGGTTATGCGTGAGTCTGGCGTCGATATTATCAGCGTGGACTGGACGGTAGATATGGCCGACGCGCGTCGCCGACTAGGCCCTGATATGAAGGTTCAAGGAAATATGGATCCTGGTGTGCTGTTTGGCTCTAAAGAAGTGATTCGCGATCGCATTATCGATACCGTGAAAAAAGCCGGTCCCAAAGGTCATATTCTTAACCTCGGCCACGGTATTCTCCCCGGCACCCCTGAAGAGAACGGAGCATACTTCTTTGAGATCGGTAAGCAGGTAAACGAGCTTTTATAGGTCCTGGGTAAGATAGAGCTAGAAAGTCGGAAGAACAATCCATGACAAACGAAGATCTACAGGCTCTAGTTGCGCAGAACAGCCAAGATATTGCCAGTATGAAGCAGATGCTTGGCACGCTGATCTCAGACGTCATTGGACCCCTCGGTCGAAGCTCTGTGGTTTTGCAGGAAACTGTGCAGGAAAACTCACAAGTCATCCTGGAAAACTCGCAGCGGATTACAGAAAACTCGCAGCGGATTGCAGAAAACGGTGATCGTTTTCGGATGCTTTTAGCTGAAGCGAGAGAAGACCGGATGAAAGCACAAGCTAGATTCGACGCTCAGCAGGCGGAAATTAAAGCATTGCTGCAAAGATTCGCTCCAAACAGCACGGATGCTGAAAGTGCTTAGCGCTTGATTGATAGCGTTTGTCGGATGCATGCTCGTAGAGAAGGCTGCGCCTGCGAGGAACGCGAGTCGCTTGGCCCGTTGCTGCATAGGGCTTTCAGCTAGAGACCTATCCCTTAGCCAAGTGACCAATGCTATAGTCTCTCGCTTATTCAACTGGCCCAGGGTAGATCGCTGCCTTGGGCTTTTCAGTGTCAGAATGGTCAAGTCTTTGTCTCAAAAAAACTCATGCGTATCTTCATCACGGGCGCGAGTGGCTGCATTGGCCATTACCTGGTCGAAACCCTCATCGAGAATACGGATCATGAGCTGTTTTTGATGATGAGAAACCCAGCTAAGCTAAAGGTGCCGGTCGATAGCCGTGAGGGTATCCATGTGCTGCAAGGCGATATGCGTGACGTCGCTCAGTTCGCCGATTTGCTCAAGTCGATGGATACAGCGATTTTGGTAGCCACCTCGTGGGGAGACCCCCAAGAAAGCTACGAGATTAACGTAGAAAAAACCTTGGAGATAATGAACTTGCTCGATCCAGAGCGTTGTCAGCAGGTGATTTATTTCTCAACGGCAAGCATTCTAGATAGAGACAATACGCCGCTAAAAGAGGCGGGCGAGATTGGGACGGACTATGTGCGCACTAAATATATTTGCCATGAAAAGCTGAGTGAGCTGGCGATCGCACCCAAAATCACCACCGTATTCCCTACGCTTGTCTTCGGCGGCAGCGATACCAAGCCCTACTCTCACATCGCAGGCGGCCTGAGTGAAGTCGCTAGCTATATCGGGCTGATTCGCTTTCTAAAAGCCGACGGCAGCTTCCATTTTATTCATGCCAAAGATATTGCTGAAGTCGTACGGCACCTCGTCGATCATCCACCGGCTGAAGGAGACGCCAGAGAAATTGTGATTGGCAACCCTGCCAAAACCGCCGATGAAGTCGTCAAAGAGATCAGCCACTACCTGGGCAAACGCGTCTATTTTCAAATTCCCCTATCTTTCGGTCTAGCGAATACCATTATCAAAGTGTTCAATATTCGCATGGCCGACTGGGACCGCTTTTGCATGGACTATCGTCACTTCACCTATCAAGATCCGGTCACCCCTTCTAGCTTTGGCCTAGAAGATAACTATCCGACTATCAAAGATGTGTTTCGCTCAGCGGGCGTAATGCCCAAAGCTTAGAGCTGGGCTGCTATAGTACATTTGTCTGGTACGGTTGTCTGAAATTCTGTCGATATTCTGCGGCGCTAGCTCATGGCGATTATCTCTTCTAAACAATCTTCAGGTGACGGCGCTAAGAAGAAAAAAAAGGCTCAGGCGGCTGAGGACGCTTTACCGAAAGAATCGGTGCTGCCGTTGAGTCAGTCGCTAGCCAGCGGGATTGAAACGCCCTCAAAATTTGCGCGGCCTAGTCAGCTTTCTCAAGCTAACCATGAGCAAGTTAGCAATACACATCCGGACACCGCCAGCGGCCCTGCGAAAACAGACTTACTCAAGGGGGAAGCTAAACCTACAGAGCTCGCGCGCCACGAAGAGGGTATTCGCCCGGAAGCGATTGATGACTACATCGGTCAAAAAGCGCTCAAAGAGGTCCTGCGAATTGCCATTCAGGCCGCAAAGTCTCGGCAGGAACCGCTAGATCATTTATTGCTATACGGCCCGCCAGGCTTAGGAAAGACCACCATGGCGCTGATTTTGGCGCAGGAAATGGAAGTGGACTGTAAAATTACGACGGCACCAGCCCTAGAGCGGCCGCGCGATATTGCAGGGCTACTGGTGAATCTGAAGGCGGGCGACGTGTTGTTTATTGATGAAATTCACCGGCTTTCTCGGGTGACTGAAGAAATATTGTATCCGGCGATGGAAGATGCTCGGTTAGATATCACCATTGGCAAAGGCCAAAGTGCGCGCACTCGAAGTATTCCTTTGCAGCCGTTTACGCTGGTCGGTGCGACGACGAAGGTCGGTTCTTTGGCCTCTCCATTGCGCGATCGCTTTGGCCTGATTCAGCGGCTGCGATTTTACGAGGTCGATGAGCTGACTCAAATTGTGCTGCGCACCGCAGACGTGCTCAAAACTGACGTTCTGCCAGAGGGTGCAGAAGAAATTGCCCGTCGCTCTCGGGGCACGCCGCGAATTGCGAACCGGTTGCTCAAGCGAGTGCGAGACTATGTGCTGGTGATAAAGCTCGGTCCGATTAGTAATGCGATCGCCGCCGAAGCCCTAGAACTGTTCAACGTTGAGCCATGCGGACTGGACTGGACCGACCGCCGACTGCTCACACTGATGATCGAAAACTTTAACGGTGGCCCGGTCGGCCTAGATACCATGGCCGCCTCAACTGGCGAAGACCCTCAAACGATTGAAGAAGTCTACGAACCCTATCTGCTGCAAATTGGTTATCTGCAACGAACGCCCAGAGGTCGAGTGGTTACGCCAGCTGCCTGCCGTCATTTGGGCTACGAAGTTCCCCGCAATCATTTGTTTTTGAACGATGCGCCGCTGTTCAACTTAATAACCCCGACGCCCGGCGATAGCTGACGCCCAGATGACACCGCGTAAGCCGATGCCATGCCTAAGCCGATGACATCACGTAATAAGGCTATGCTGTAGGAGAGCCCACTATCCGCCAGCTTCGTGTCTTCATCTGTGCCTTCAAAAGTCATCATTCAAAAAGTTCTAAGCCGTTCGCTGACGACAGTACTCTGTTGCCTGCTACTGCTAGGTAGTGTCACGGCAGGGGTGCAACCTAGTTTTGCTGATGGTCCGCTCGGTCTATCAAAGCTAACAGACTACGCCAACCAGCAAGACTGGAGCCAAATCGGTAACCTGCGAAAGGCTGCGTTTGCAGCCACGCAGGCAGGTCGGTTTGATGACGCTGAAGATAAATGGTCACAGCTAATCACCAAGCTGCCTAACGAAGCCGCCGTATGGAGCAATCGCGGAAACGTACGTGTGCGTCAGAATAATTTAGACGGTGCGATGGCTGACTATACAAAGGCCATTGACCTAGCGCCTGCCGAGCCGGACCCGTATCTCAATCGTGGGGCCGTTTGGGAAGCGATGGGCCAGTGGGAAAGTGCGATTGAAGATTACAACCGAGTTTTACAGATAGACCCAGACGATCCAGCTGCTTACAACAACCGTGGAAATGCGGAGGCTGGATTAAACGAATGGGAGCTGGCGATCGCTGACTATCAGGCGGCGATCACACTTCAGCCTAGCTTTTCTTTGGCCTACGGCAACTACGCACTGGCGCTGTATCAAACCGGAGAGCAGCAAAAAGCGCTGCAAATTATGAAAAGCCTGGTGCGTAAGTACCCAAGCTTTGCCGACATGCGCGCTGCGCTCACCGCTGTGCTGTGGGAATCTGGCCAGCAGGGCGAAGCCGAGAGTAATTGGGTGGCCGTAGTTGGCTTAGATACTCGCTACAAAGATTTGAACTGGGTGCAGAACGTTAGACGCTGGCCACCCAAAATGGTAGAAGCCCTTGAACATTTCTTAACGCTATGAGTCGCTAGTCAAGAATACTCAGCTATCTTGTTATAGCCAGTAGATGATCGAAAGATAGAGGTCTAAAAAGGGTGCGATTTACAGCTTGCGCGATCTATCAAAACCGACTCAAGTAGCAAATGATACGCCTATCTGCTGTGAACCTAAGCATATGAGATTTATAGAAGGTATCAGGGTATACACGGATCTGCCTCGATACCGAGCGCGATAAGATATCACAACTCCTGAGTATCCACTGAATGACCTTCACATGGCCGGCCTTTGCTATCGGGGGATTACGCTCAAGTGTGGTGTGTAGAGTCTGTTTTATTCATGAATTCATGTCACGGCAATGCTGCCTCGCCTAAGCGAAAGGTTCGATATGCTAAAACGCTTCTTTCACGTTCCACGCTCTTTTACAGCGCCTTCTGGAGCTGGCTCGCGAGTGGTTGGCTCCGCAATGCCCAGCACACCTCAGCCCATAGAAGATGCCGATAAGCAGCGTTTGGTTAAGCTCTCAGGTACGCCCAGCAAAGCTGAAGGCCAGATCTGTGTTTCTGGCTGGTCGTCTGGTCACAACAGCGTTTTGAACCATCGGACGAGCGCTCAGTCAAATCATCGAGCAAATCATCAGCCACATCATTGGGTAACTCATCCGGCAGCTCATCCGGCAAGCCGTGCTAAGGCAGCAAACAGCCGCCCTTTTCTTCCCTCTATCACAACAGCTATCGAAGCCAACTTGGATCCGCTTAGTCTGTCAGGGACTGTCTCAAAGGAGGAAGGGCAGATCAATCAGCTGAAGCAGTACATTCGTCAGCAGCAGCGCCTACAGTCTGTCGAACGAAAGCTGCGCAGAACTCTCAGTTTTTCTACTATCGTAGGGACTACGGTCGTTGAGACGGCTGCGTTGTTCAATGCCAGACAGGTCAGCTTGTTGCGCTTTGATGAAACGCATCAAAGCTGTCAGCAGGTCGTTCGCTATTGCCAAGATCAGCGTTTAGCCTGGCAGTCTTCCGTTTACCTGCCGCATAGCGAGTTTCCGAATATGCTGCAGCAGCTACGCGAAGGCAAAACGCTGTGCATTTCGCCATCGCAGCCACCGATGAATGCCGCGATGCCTATTCCCAACCTAGAAGCCGCGCCGAGTGCTGAGGCTACGCAAAGTACGGCTGAGCTGGCTAGCGCCCGGGCCGCTGATAAACGGGCTGCTAATAAAGTGACGGCTAACGACTTGTCTGCTAGCGATCCGGCTGCTGGTGAACGTCGTCAGTGGCTGTCGCGTTGGTCAGGAAATTGGCTACTAGTTCCTGTACGTCATCAGGCTCACAGCGTCTCGATCGCTGCTGGCGATGGCTCTGGTGCTCAAGCAACCGCGCATGATTACTGGGGGGTTATGGCGCTCTCGTTGCCCGATCGGGAGGTCTGGACCCAAGAGGCTGTCTTGGCAGTTCATAGCATTACGGCTGAGCTAGCGCTGGCAATTCAGAAAAGTCAGCAGTATCAGGCGATCGCCCAGGCAAATCAAGAACTACAAAAGCTGGCACTCTCCGACGGTTTAACGTCTTTGGCCAACCGTCGCCGATTTGATGAGCACCTAGCCGATGAATGGCAGCGGTTGGCTAGAGACCGGCAGCCGCTCTCCCTTATTTTGTGCGACCTTGACCACTTTAAACGCTACAACGATACGTTCGGACACCCGGCAGGCGATCGCTGTTTGATTCGAGTCGCTAGAGCTTTACTTAACGGGCCTCAGCGACCGGCTGACTTAGTCGCTCGCTACGGCGGAGAAGAGTTCGCCATCATTTTGCCCAATACCGATACTCACGGTGCTTGGCGGATCGCTCAAAAAATTCACGACAGTATCAGAGCCTTGCAAATCGATCATGCGCCTGACAATGAAGAGCCTTACGTTACCGTGACCATGGGCGTTTCTACGATTATTCCAGGACATCAAAATACAGCTCAGATGCTGGTGCAAGCATCTGACCTGGCGCTTTATCATGCCAAGCAGCATGGCCGAAACCGAACCTATGTCAACGGGCACTACAACACGGTGAGTCCAAAGGCTGTAGACAGCCATGCAGACCAGGACGCTGGATTGGACGTGATGCCAACAGAGCCTGACCCTTAGAAGCGCTGCGCTTGAAGAAGAGTATCTATTAGATATTATCTATCGTTCGCTGATCAGGCTTTGTACCCTGCGAGGGCCGCAAAGCTATTGGGCTCCAGGCTAGCACCGCCCACAAGCGCACCGTCAATTTCGCTTTGCGACATAATTTCATCCACATTGGCTGGTTTCACTGAGCCACCGTACTGAATAGAGACTTCTTTGTTGCTAAGCAGGCTTCGAATATGACCGATTACTCGGTTAGCCTCGTCCGCTGCGCAGGTGTCGCCAGTCCCAATTGCCCAGATCGGTTCGTAGGCAATGACTAAGTTGTATTGATTAACATCGGCCAGTGCTCTGGTGACTTGGCTGGTGATAACAGCTTCTGTTTCGTTGGCGTCTCGCTGCTGCTTAGTTTCGCCCACGCACAGAATAGGCGTAATCCCTATTAGCTGAGCGGCCTTGAGTCTGGCATTAACGGTTTCGTCGGTTTCTCCAAAGTACTGTCGACGTTCACTGTGCCCTACCACGACGTAGCGCACGCCGATTTCTTTAAGCATAGAGCCTGAAATTTCGCCTGTGTAAGCGCCTTCTTTTTCCCAGTGAATATTCTGCGCGCCCACTCGAATGCGACTACCTTGAAGCTTGTCTATCAATGAGCCAAGGCTAGTAAAAGGTGCGCAGAGCACGAGTTCTCTGTCGTCAGGAACCCCCTCGATTTGAGGTATCAACTGCTGCACAAACTCTACGGCGGCGGCCTGAGTTTTATGCATTTTCCAATTACCAGCAATTACAACTTTTCGCACAGTTCTCTTTTTATAGGCGTAGCATCTATGGATCCTACAGGTAAACCCTAACCGCAAGCAATTTTGTGTGAGACAGCAAAGGAGGTCGCTATTGAGCAGCCCTCCTTGCTATTGAGCCTTTACGCCACGCCTACCGCAGCTTTGGCTTTCTCCGCCTCATCGGGGTGAATTCCCAACCGAGTCAGGTTAACGCGGCCACGGTTATCAATCTCACGCACTTTTACGAGCACTTCGTCGTCTACATTCACTTCGTCTTCGACCTTGTTGACTCGGTAGTCAGCGAGCTGTGAAATATGAATCATGCCTTCCTTGCCCGGCATAATTTCTACAAAGGCGCCAATAGGAATCACCCGAGTGACTTTACCCATGTAGACATTGCCAGCTTCTGGTACGTGCGTAATCCCTTCGATCATCTTCTGAGCCTGTTTGGCCTTATCAGAATCAACCGCAGAAATGGTCACGGTCCCGTCATCTTGAATGTCGACCTTCGCGCCAGTCGCTTCTGTGATTGCCTTGATTTGCTTGCCGCCCGGCCCAATCACCATACCAATCTGGTCTGGCTTCACCTGCATCGTGAGCAAGCGCGGTGCAAACGGTGAGACTTCCTCGCGTGGCTTGTCAATTGCCGAGAGCATCTTTTCTAGAATGTGAAGACGAGCAGGACGGGCCTGGTTGATGGCTTCACTGATCACTGCCATCGGCAGGCCAGTGATCTTCATATCTAGCTGGAGTGCGGTGATGCCGCTGTCGGTGCCAGCCACCTTAAAGTCCATGTCACCCAAGAAGTCTTCAATGCCTTGGATATCTGACAGGATGCGGACCTCTTCACCTTCACGGATCAGGCCCATGGCTGCACCGCTCACGGGTTGAGCGATCGGAACACCCGCGTCCATCAGTGATAGCGTAGAGCCGCAGACCGAACCCATAGACGTTGAGCCATTAGAAGATAGGCATTCGGAGACGACGCGAATGACGTAGGGAAATTCTGCTTGGCTGGGTAGAACCGGAACGAGGGCGCGTTCGGCGAGGGCACCATGACCTACTTCGCGGCGACCGGGCGATCGCATTGGCCGCGTTTCACCCACAGAATAAGGCGGAAAGTTGTAGTGGTGCATGTACTTTTTGTCTTCGCCAGGATGGAGGTCGTCCATCATTTGCGCATCGCCAGGTGTCCCAAGCGTAGCGACAGAAAGCACCTGAGTGAGGCCTCGGCGGAAGAGCCCGGTACCGTGAACGCGGTTGGGTAATACGCTGGTGCGACAGGTAATGGGACGAATTTGGTCAAGCTTGCGGCCATCGACGCGAACGCCTTCTTCTACAATCTGGGCGCGCATCAGCTTTTTGGTGAGGCCCTTGAAGGCTTTACCCAAAGCTCTCTTATTGCTATCGACCGCGACGCGAACGACATCATCTTCGGCTTTCTCAGCAATTTCGTCTGCAATGGTGGCTTTAATCGCGTCTAGCTTACCGTCTCGCTCAGATTTGCTCTGCTCGAACTGCTTGAGCACTTCTTTGATGTCGGCGGTGGCGCGATCGCTCAAAAACGTTTCCAGTTCAGGCGACGACTCAGGCTCAGGTTCTGTCGGTCGCTCCAAACCAAGCTCTTTGACCAAATCAAGCTGAGCTTGAATCAGGTCGCGAACGACTTCATAGCCAAAGTCAATTGCTTCAATCACGTCTTGCTCAGGTAGCTGATTGGCGCCAGCTTCGACCATAATGACGCCATCAGGAGAGCCAGCTACTATCAGGTCTAGCTCGCCTTCTTCCATCTCTGCGTAGGTGGGATTGATGATAAAGTCATCGCCCACCAGGCCAACGCGTACCGCTGCCATGGGTCCATTAAAGGGAATTTCCGCCAGCAGTACGGCAATGGAGGCCCCGGTTGCGGCTAAAACGTCGGGCGGCACGTCCTCATCCATAGATAGGGTCGTAGCCACGATTTGAATATCGTCACGAATCCACTGGGGAAACAGCGGACGCATGGGCCGGTCAATCAGACGGCTAGTGAGCGTGGCGCGCTCGGGCGGGCGGCCTTCACGGCGCAAAAAACCGCCGGGAATACGCCCGGCTGCATAGAGTCTTTCTTCGTAATCGACCAGTAAAGGTAGGAAGTCGATACCTTCTCTACCGCTAGATCTTGTAGCTGAGACCAACACAGCCGTATCGCCAGAACTTATGAGTACCGAGCCACCAGCCTGAGGGGCAAACAGCCCTACCTTCAGCTGAATATCTCGACCGTCGATGGAAATCGACTTATCAATTTCTTGCATTGAGGAGTCCTTACTCTTTTTAGTTTTCTCATTTTGCTAGTGTGGCAATCGTATCACTGATGACGAAGCCTTGCGTGGTTGCCTCTTTAGTTTCCGCGCTGCTGCTGCCGGTGCTGCTATCAGCCACCAGAATTATCTACAGGTGTGATGTGTGTCCAGTATCTATGAGGTAGCCAATACTATAGTGAGCAAGTCTCTATTAAGCTAAGCTTTTTCCTTATTCATTATCTTTATTCCTAATTTTTAGCTATGACAATTCTTGTAACTGGTTCTGCCGGATTTATCGGCTATTTTTTATCTTTGCGGTTGCTAGAAGCTGGAGAGCAGGTGCACGGCATCGACTCGCTAAACGATTATTACGATGTGGATTTGAAGCTGGGCCGGTTAGAGCAGCTGAAAGGATTTGAGAATTTTACGTTTGAGAAGATGGATTTGGGCGATCGCACGGTCATTGCCAACCTATTTGCTCAAAACTCATTTAGCTGTGTGGTCAACCTAGCTGCTCAAGCCGGGGTTCGCTACTCGCTCGAAAATCCGCTGGCCTACGCCGACAGCAACCTGCTGGGATTTGCCAACATATTGGAAGGCTGTCGCCATAGTAAGGTGGGCCATCTTGTGTTTGCGTCATCTAGTTCGGTCTATGGCAAAAATAAAAAAGTTCCTTTTGCTACCGACGATCAGGTCGATCATCCAGTATCGCTATACGCTGCGACCAAAAAAGCGAATGAGCTGATGGCGCACTCCTACAGCCATCTCTACGATCTTCCGATCACAGGGCTGCGCTTTTTTACGGTGTATGGACCTTGGGGTCGCCCCGATATGGCCTACTTTAAGTTTGTCGATGCGATCGCCAAAGGCAACCCCATCGACGTGTACAACCACGGCAAAATGGAGCGTGACTTTACCTACATTGACGATGTTATAGAAGGCGTCATGCGCGTAATGACCAAGCCGCAGGTGAAATTAACCCAGGCTGAAGCAGATGCTGAAGGGCGAAGCACTACCGCACCCTACAAAATCTATAACATCGGTAACCATAGCCCGGTTGCGCTGATGGACTTCATTGCCTCTATTGAGCAGGCGATGGATAAAAAGGCCGAAATGAACATGATGCCAATGCAGCCAGGCGACGTCCCGGCAACCTATGCCGAAGTTACTGATTTGATGAACGACGTCGGTTTCAAGCCCTCGACACCGCTATCGGTTGGCATCAAAAAGTTTGTCGACTGGTACAAAGACTATTACGGTGTGGCATAAGCCATGATGTCTAGCCATTGGCACCTGTGAGTACAGCCTCGCAAACACAGGTTTATGGCATAGTTCGGTCAGTATTTAATGTATGGATATTTATATGGAGCTAAGGAGATTCGAACTCCTGACCCCCTCAATGCCATTGAGGTGCGCTACCAGCTGCGCTATAGCCCCGGATTGTGATAGCAGGCCGTTTGAACAAAGCGTTTAAGCAGTATGTATCAAAGACTCGCTTTCATTAGACTACTATAATTACGTAGCAATTAGCCCTGCGTCAACCTATGACCGCGACCCCTTCTAGCTCTTCAGAATCGCCCACCCCCAACGCTAGCCTCAATGCTACAGACCTTGAGCCGATTATCCACGGGCTGCGCCGTAAAGAAGGCAATTGGGTAACGTGGGGGCAATCTTGCCAGGCCTTGCAGAAAGCAAAGATGACGGCGCAGGAGATTTTTGAAGCCACTGGCTTTGAGCCCATTCAGCAAAACCAATTGATTGTGGCCTCTCAGGTGTTTGCCTCTATGGAAGCCGGCGGCGTCAGCGAGGCGACTAAAGCGCACTATCAAATTCGAGGTAGCGACAGCCTATACGAGTTTCGCATTCTGTCTCAAGAAAACAGAGCCGCCGCCGCCGATTTTGCCTTTGAAAATGGGCTAGATAGCGAGCAGGTAAAAGACATCGTGAAAGCGCTACGCGACTTTTACTACAGCGAAACGCCGCCCCCTGGATTCGAGAAAACAATGGGTGATGCAGCTGCCTATCACTACTGGCGTTTGGCTCGTCAGCAAAGTGATTTGCAGACTCGCTCAAAGCTAATTGCTCAAGCCCTGCGGTTTGCGACGTCTGACACGGCTCGAAGTAAGGCAGAAAAGCTGCTGATTGACTTTACAGTAGTGTCGTCTAAGAAAGCGCCTCGACTTCCCGTCTTTCGCCTAGAAAATGAGGCTGATTCGCCCGTCATCGTGCCGGTTGCCGGTCAGATGCCGATTATGACGCAAGACTACAATCAGGTGCCAGGCGCGAACCCGGAAGAGCCCTTTGGCATGGTGAAATTTTCTGGGACGGGGGCCTGGGTGCCTGTGCCGGGCTGGCAAGTGATTCTAAAAGCCGAAGACCCGATTGCGCTGCTAGCAAAATATTCACAGCTGCCCAATCCACCTGAGGGCATCACGAATACCGAAGATATTTTGATCGTAATAGACAAAGCCAAGCGCACATGGGATGAGTTTAGCTACTTCGTAGTCGATGCTGGCGGTCAGCTAGAGATTAGCTGGTTTGAAGAAGCGCCCGGTACTAAGCTGCTAGGCGGCGTGGTACTTATCATGCGTCCTAAGAAAATATTTGACCGGGACTACACCCACGAACTGTGGCAACTAGACGAGTAGCTCGAAACATATCGCCTATTCATATCACTTGCTCATTCATATCATTCATAAGCAGACAGTCGAGGAGGACTAGCAATATGCCACTAGAGCGTCGTTTATCTCGTGAAGTTTTTGCAGAGACCGAAATTGTTGAGCTGCGTCAGGTCTGTATGACCGCGAGCGGTTTATTTGAACCCGGCAAGTATATCGTCGGCCAGCTGCCAGATGAAGCGTTTGAAATGGGCTTGGTCGACAGCCTGCCGCCGGTCAAAGGTAAAAGTGAAGAAATTGCACCTCCGCAGACGGATGAGAAAGCTCGCTAAACTATAGCTCGTTTAAACTATAGAAAAAGGAAGCTACGACTATCTATACGCGCCCTCTTGCCAAACTCATTGAAGAATTTCAGCGTCTGCCTGGAGTGGGGCCAAAATCAGCCCAGCGCTTGGCGATGCACATTATCAAGCGACCTGATGCAGAAGTGCGGGCGCTGGCCAATGCGTTACTAGATGCAAAGCAGCAGGTCGGTCAGTGCTCTCAGTGCTTTCATCTGTCAGCAGAGCCCATTTGCAATATCTGCCGCTCGCAGTCTCGTGACAGTTCTACGCTCTGCGTGGTCGCAGAGTCGCGAGATGTGATTGCCCTAGAGAAAACCCGAGAATATAAGGGTAAATATCACGTGCTGGGTGGTTTAATTTCGCCCATGGATGGTATTGGCCCAGAGCAGCTGAATGTAGGCCAGCTGGTGCATCGGGTGAATAAAGAAGGGACAAGTGAAGTGATTTTGGCGATCAGTCCTAGCATTGAGGGAGATACGACAACGCTGTATGTAGGGCAGCTGCTAAAGCCATTTACAAAGGTGACCCGGATTGCGTTTGGCTTGCCGATGGGGGGCGATTTGGAATATGCCGATGAGGTGACGCTGGCAAGAGCGCTGGAAGGGCGGCGAGAGTTGGATGCTTAGTAGTTTGTGTGAGCAAGCGAACCTGTAGCTTCTGTCGAGTTGCTATAGCAAAGTAAGGATGCATTCTTACTTTGCTAGTCGGGTTGCCCGTTGCTACATAACGGTTTCAGCCGATGATAGTGTCCTAAGCAACTCGACAGATGCTATGTGGAACAAAAAGTAAGCTAGCAAAAAGCAGGCCTCGCAAAGTGAGTGAAGCCTGCTTTTCAGCTATTTGAATGGGCTAGCGCCTTAGTAGGCTAGCGTTTCTAACGTTTCACGCAGATACAGGCGCACTCTTTGTTCTACTGAAGTGTTGGTTGTAATCGATTTGGGTTGCTCAGCTTGCCAGCTTTGAAAGCCGGAGCTGGTTGCGATCGCACTTTTCAAACTCTGCCAAAGTTCAGCATTTTCTGCCGCGTGACTTGGACTAGTAGATGATGAATTTGTCATAGGTGATCTCCCGGTTAGACAATAAAGCGTCTTGATATTGTGAGTTGAGTTTTACTTGCTCCCTCGCCCCTTCAAGCATATCTTACGCCCCGTACCTCAACTGTAAGCAAAGCCACAGTTTTGAGCGCTGATGTTATAAAACTTTAGTGTTTCAACACTCAGTAACCGCTCAAAAGATAGCTGTTTATTAAAGATAGCTATTGAGAGAAACGTAAGGCGTAGGAGGTCGTTTGCGATTCGCGCTTATACGTCGGGCAACTGACATTTGCTTGCTTCCGTTCGCTGAATAAACAACAACAACTCTCCTTATCCCGGCTCTTCTCTCAATACCTTTAACCTTTAGGTTGCGCCCAGCTTAGAAATAAGAAGGAGCAAAATTAGGAAGGGGCAATTCCTGCTGCCAATTTTCATCTACTGATGCTTTTGATGAACAGTTTATGTGCTAAAGCACTCAGCGATAGCCTGATTTAGCGCAACAAGTGATTGAAGTAGCCGCACAGCTAGCTTAAACTGTGATGAGTGAATCCGTAGTATTACGGTAAAACCTTAGGGAAAGAATTTATCAAATCCGTGAATATACGGTGAAATTTACCCTGTTTGAGTGGCAGCTATGCTCACAGCCGCTAGCATAAGTACCTATGCGTTACTACGCTTACTTCACTGGAAAGTGCCTGTTAATCATCAAAATGTATGCTGCAATCAATTTATTTATTGATTTTGCACCGTATAGTTTCTAGCCTTTAGGCCCCCTTCGCTCACCTGTTCTAGAGGACGCTTTGTCATGCCAGGCAAACACGTTGCCGATGACGTTCAATCGATATTTCAAACCGCTCGTGAACAGCAATTTACGGGTGTAGTCAAGCTCAGTGCCGGTTCGGATGTATGGTGCCTTTGCTTTCTGCTGGGTCGTATCACTTGGATTACCTCCAGAATGCACGGTTTGCGACGCTGGGAGAGAAGTCTGAAGCTCTACAGCCCAGCGCTTGCGCAGCAGATTCAGCAGCGTCAGGCAATTCCAAGCGAAGCCTGGAACTACAGCGCCCTAGCTCGGCTAGTGAAGCTAAAAAGGCTGACGGATAATCAGCTAGCCAATGTAATTGAGAGTGTTATTACAGAAAACCTCTTCGATATTTTGCAGGTGGCTACGCTGCAAACTCAACAGGCAGAGAAAGGATTAGGCCCAAGCTTAGGCTACGTGGCAGCCGAAAAAAACCTGACCACGCTCCCTTCTATTACGATCAACGATGGCCGTGCCTGGCGTGAGGCTACTCAAGAGTGGGAAGCTTGGCGGCGTGCGGGGTTAGCTCAGCACTCGCCTGACCGTGGGCTGATTATCAGCGATTTTGAAGCCCTTAGAATACGTACCTCGCCACAGATGCTGCAAACTCTCAAGGCTTGCTGTAATGGCAAGAGCACGCTTAGGGATTTAGCTACGCAGTTTCGGCAGCCAACGCTTCTGTTTACAAAGTCACTACAGCCCTACTTTGACGAGAGGATGATTGACTTTGCAGAGGTTTCAGGTCGAGTAGAGAATATTGATCACGGATTTGCATCGACGCTATTAGTGGTTGGCTCATCAGTAGATAGCCCGGTGGAAGCTTTGCTGACTAAGCAGCCGACCGTAGTGCAAGAAAGGGTACAGCCGCAGCCCTCGGAGAACCGGACAGAGCGTGTCCCAGAGGCGGCATTGAAAAACTTCCCCGCAGGGGCGCAGCGGGCACAGTCACTAGAAAGACCGCAAGTCTCAGAAAGGCCGCAAGTCTCAGAAAGGCTGCAAGTCTCAGAAAGGCTGCAAGTCTCAGAAAGGCTGCAAGTCTCAGAAAGACTACAGACCCCGGCGAGCAAGCCGCGGCCATCGTCTCGTTCAGTGGAACCGCTGCCGGTAAGCACCAGCCCAGCGGCAACCGCTGCGCATAGCAGTCGCAAGCCTACATCTGCTCGTATTAAGGTCAGAAAGAAGTCCGCTGCACAAACGCTAGACGCTGCTGCGCCCAGCATCATATACATTGACGATAGCCCGCTAGACAGCCGAACGATGTCTACGATTGTTGAAAAGCTGGGCTGTCGGTATACAAACATTCCTGACCCGATTCAGGCGCTGCCGATGCTACTAGAGCTGAAGCCCGATCTTATCTTTTTGGATCTGGTGATGCCTATTGCTAACGGTTATGAAGTCTGCGCCCAAATCCGTCGCATTTCGGCTTTTCAAAAAACGCCAGTTATTATCATGACTAGTAATGACGGGGTTGCAGATAGAGTTAGAGCAAAAATTGTGGGTGCTTCTGGGTTCTTGGGTAAGCCTATTCAGCCGCAGAAGGTGTCAAAGGTATTGAATAAGTATCTGGAGCTGCCGGTTGTCAAAACTGATGAACAGCGGGCCTCTGCTTTCGATGAGCAGCGGCAGCCAAACGGGTTAAAATCAGCATCGCATGGGTCAGAGAAATTGGCCGATGGGAAAACAGGTCAGTCTAAAAGACGCCGAGTTCGAGATTTTCTGTTTTCTCGCTGATATATTTTCTCCCATAGTTTCCTATCAAAACAACGTTATGACCACCGCTCTGATTGTAGAAGACAGCCTTACCGATAAAGCTATTCTCACTGACTATCTTCAGCAGTCTGGCATTACTGTAACTAGTGCTACTAGCAGTGAAGAAGCCTTAAAGATGCTGCAATCAGCCCGTCCTGATTTCTTACTTTTAGATGTGGTTTTGCCTGGGCAAAGTGGATTTGAATTTTGTCACGACCTCAAAACAAATGAGAGCACGCGTGATATTCCAATTATTATTTGTTCTACCAAAAACACAGATGCTGACAAACTCTGGAGCACTATGCTAGGCGCTGATGCCTATCTTACGAAGCCAGTCACTCAGCAACAGTTAACTCAAGCGGTCACCAAGCTCATTGCCTGAAGAGAAGTCCTACTCGTCAAGGAAAGACTGATTATGCTAAGTACACAATCTTCTCGGCTGACGTTGTCTGGTCTTCTGGGTGCGGACGAGCGAGATCCGCTAGGACTAACGCCTCTACCTGTAGACAATCGTCAGCGTTTCCTGCGGTTTGTACTTGACCAAAACAGTGATGCTCTGCTACCACTGCATCAGATTGTAGAAGTGATGCAAATTAGCTTTGAAGAGATCTTTCCAATTCCTGACATGCCAGGCTGCATTCTAGGTGTTTGTAGCTGGCAGGGGGAAACGCTTTGGCTAGTCGATTTGAATCATTTAGTCGGCTATACCCCCCTATATGAGCGATCGCAGCTCACCACCACCCCGACAGTCATCGTTATCCAATCGTCAGGACGCTCTCTTGGTCTGGTTGTAGAGAGTGTTGGTGAGATTGATTTTTTTGATGAAGAGAAAATTATTATGGAAGCTGGCCTGTGCTCTCCTAGCCTAGAGCCCTTTGTATTGGGCTATTGCCCCGGGCAAGGTGGCACGGTATTAGACGTGGCGGCTCTAGTCGAATCGCCTCTGTGGCAATCTCACGAAGGCGGCGGCTAGCAGATAAGTCTTGCGTAGTCTGTTGCCTCTTGCTGATTTTTGTTTTTTGACTACTTTTCTTTGACCATTTCTCTTCTACCGTTTGAATTCTGTTCGCCCCCATTCGCAGACGCCCCGCACTCCCATGACTATTAACAACTCTCTTACGCCTACCGATGTTGCCGAAGATTCAGCGCAGCATACTTTTGATGGTAACGGTCATGCAGAAGGCACAGGCCGAGATGATGCTTACGTTGAAGTAACTTCGCGGACGCTTGCCCCGAACGATATTGAGCTGGGTGCCACTTCAGACTCAACCGCCGAAGCGACAGACGCCAACGCTGCTATCTCTAAAGCCGCCACTAAAGCCGCTACAAACGGATCGGCTATGACCTCCGCCTTTAGACGGGCAACCGCTCTGCCGAAAAGCTCGGGTAAACGGGCTTTTGGCATTGCTAATCGGATGGCACAGGCGACAACGCTAGACAATCTTTATCAGATTACGGTTACGGCGCTTCGCAAGCGTTTTAAGTGCGATCGCGCCATAATTTACCAGTTTCAGTCTGCCGCAGAAGGCAGCGTCACCGCTGAATCAGTTACTGCCGGCTACACCCCTGCGCTAGGGGAGACCTTGAGCACAGTTGCCTTTGGTGCTAACGACCCACGAGACTACCAAACTCAGTCGGCAATTGTGATCGCCGACACCAGTGAAGAAGCCGTCTCACCCCATCAGATGCAGCTCTTTCAGCGCTTTCAGGTTCAGTCTAGCCTTAGCCTGCCGATTTTCTTAGGAGATCAGCTTTGGGGCCTGCTGGTTGTACAGCAGTGCGACAAGACAAGAGCTTGGGCAGAGAGCGAAATCGGTTTGCTCTATCAGGTCAGTACAGAGCTCACGCTACAGCTACAGACGCTTACGCTACAGCGACAAACTCAAGAAGAGATTGCGCGGGGAGAAACGCTTGGCAATATTATTCGCAAAATTCGCGGATTTACAGATATTCACGAGATTTTTGAATCTACGACTAAAAGCCTGCGCGACTTTTTGAAGGCAGATCGAGTCGCTGTTTTTCAGTTCACGCCAGACAGCGGTTACACCACAGGCGAAGTGGTGGTAGAAAGCGTGGGTCCTAATTTTGTTGCCGCTAAAGAAATTGAGGTAGAAGATCACTGCTTTAGTGATCGCATGGCTGAGGCTTACCGTCAGGGCAGAGTCGCGGCGATGTCTGATATCTATGCAGAGGGGATTGCCGACTGCTACATTGCGGTCCTTGAGCAGTTTCAAGTCAGGGCCAATTTGGTCGTGCCGTTGCTAAAAGACAATCAGCTTTGGGGGCTATTTTGCATCCACCAGTGCAGCGGCCCACGGCAGTGGCAGCCGGTTGAGACTGCCTTTGTGAAGCGGGTTGCAGGTCAGCTAGATTTAGCAATGCAGCAAGCCGAGTACCTCAAGCAAGTAGACAACAAAACAAAGGCGCTCGAAGCTGCTGTTGCTAGAGAGCAGCTGATCACCAAGATGACTGAGCGGTTGCGCAATACATCTGACGTCATTAAAACGCTAAAGTCGATTGTTCAAGATATCCGTCAGCTAATAGATGCGGATCGCGTTGGGCTCTATCAGTTTGACGTAGAGAAAAACTACAGCGTGGGTGAGTTTGTGGTTGAAGATGTTGCGGTAGGCGTGCGCTCCGCAATGGCTAACCAAATCAAAGATCACTGCTTTGCAGAAGACCATGCCGAGAACTATGCCAACGGTCGCTACTGGGTCGTTAACGATGTGGCCGCGCTCGATCTGGAAGATTGCTTGATGGATCTGCTCAACGAGCTGCAAGTTAAGGCCAGTATTGTTGTGCCGCTGATGAAAGGCGATATTCTGTGGGGCCTGTTTGCTATCCATCAGTGTAAAGCGCCCAGAGACTGGGAAGAGGGTGAAGTTCGCTTTGCTCATCGGCTAGGCGCGCAGATGAATCTGGCGCTACAGCAGGCTGAGTATCTCGCTCAGGTCGCAGAGAAAACGGCGCAGCTGACTGAAACGGCTGAGCGTGAGAAAACCTCCAAAGAGAAAATTCAGCAGCAGGTCATAGCACTGCTACAAGCTGTTGGCCCGGCCCTAGAAGGCGATCTGACGGTGCGTGCGCAGGTAACCGATACTGAGGTTGGAACGGTAGCGAGTACCTACAACACCACGCTGCAAAGTCTGCAAAAAATTGTCATGCAGGTCCAAGACGTCGCAGGACAGGTCGGTGAAAGCTCCAAGGCCAGCGAAGCGTCTGCTGTGTCGGTAAATCAGCAGGCAGAGCAGCAGGCAAAGGCGTTAGACGAAGCGTTGGCGAGCGTGCAAAAGATGATGAGCTCTACCGCAGCGGTAGCAAAAGACGCGCAGCAGGTAGAAGTCGCTGCCCAAGAAGCGAACCAGATCGTGCAGCGGGGCGATACCGCGATGAACCGCACCGTGGACGGCATTATGGCTATTCGCTCTACGGTAGCGGAAACCAACCAGCGCATTAAGCGGCTTAGTGAGTCTTCGCAGAAGGTGTCTAAAATTGTCAGCTTGATTAGTCACTTAACGACTCAAACTCAGCTGCTGGCACTCAATGCTTCTATTGAGGCGACGCGCGCCGGGCAGTATGGCCGAGGATTTGCTGTCGTTGCCGATGAGGTGCGATCGCTCGCCCGTCAGTCCGCTGAAGCGGCCACCCAAATTGAGCAATTTGTTGAAGATATTCAAATGGGCACTGCCGAAGTCTCCACCGCGATGGAAACCGGCATTCAACAGGTTGCTGAAGGCACCAGCCTGGTGACTGATGCGCGTCGCAACCTCACCGCGATTGTGCAAGCGACTGACCAAATTAGCCAGCTCACTGCCGACATTACTCAAACCACTAACCAGCAGGCTACCGAGTTTAAGGGGGTCACCGAAACTATGAGTGAGGCCACCGATATTGCCAATCAAACAGCCAGTCAGGCCAACGAACTCACCGAATCTATTCAGCAGGTGCTAACGACGACTGAAGTGCTTCAAACGAGCACTGGCCAGTTCAAAGTGAAATAGGAATAGACCCGGTGAAATAGGCCAGGCCCAACAAAGCCTACCCACAGGTCAAGCAAGCACCCCCTCCCACTCGCCCCCTCCAGGCTTCTCATGCCAACCGATCCTACTGTTTCTACGCAAACCTATCAGTACTTTGTGCAAGAGGCGACCGAACTCTTGCAAACTATGGAGGACGAGCTCAAAACCCTCCGGCAAGACTTCAGTCTGCAAAAAGTTCATACCCTGATGCGCACTGCTCATACGCTCAAGGGGGCTTCGGCCAGCGTTGGTCTAGAGACCATTCAAAAAACCACCCACTCCCTGGAAGATATCTTCAAGGCGCTCTGTTACGACGACACCGTCGTCAGTCTTGAAATGGAGCAGCTGATCTTTCAGGGCTACGAGTGTTTGCAGCTACTCATGTCAGCGCAGCTGGTGGGTGCAAAGGTTGATGGAGACGATATCCTCAACCGGATGGCAGCGGTCGTGAGCCAGCTACAGAAAATGCTGGGGGCTCGATTCGGCCAAGAGGGGCACTTGCCGACATCTGCCGAGCTTGGGTTCGATATGACCCAATCTATTTTTCAGGTGGGTGTGGCTCAGCGGCTTGAAACGCTTGAGCAGGCTTTAAAGGATCCTCGGCCCAGGGATCTCAGAGAGCTTTTGAAGACTCAGGCAGAGGTGTTTATGGGTCTCGGTGAGTCCTTAAATTTGCCAGGGTTTGAAGCGATCGCTCAAATGACTCATCAGGCCTTAGAGCGGTATCCAGATCTGGTGCTGCATATTGCGCCGGTTGCGCTAGAGAACTTTAAGGCGGCTCAGGCCGAGGTGTTGGGTGGCGATCGCACCCAGGGCGGCATTCCTTCTGTCGCGCTACAGCAGTTCTGCGGCCATGCTCGTATCGAGCCGGTCAGCAAAGTTTCTAAAAGAGCGACGCCTGCCACTAATGTCAATAGCCCCAGCAGCTCACAGAAAACAGCCAAAGCAAAAGAGGGCTGGTTCAAACGCCGATGGAAAAATCTAACACAGCCGATTGGCAGTCCTGAGCAGTCTCATGCGATAGCTAACTCAAAATCAACAGACTCAACATCAAAAGATTCCACATCAAAAGATTCCACATCAAAAGAACAGAGTGACACTCACGCTGAAAATGCTCTCTCTAGCGAGATCAGCCGCGATCAGACACTCGTCGCTCAACAGCAAGAACAGAATACAAAAGAAGACCAGAGTGCTATCACATCTGCGGTAATAGCGCCTACGTCTGAAAATATTCAAAGGCCCGTTGTCTCAGAGCTAGCAGAGCTTACCCCTGCAGAACTCAATGCGCTAAACATTCAGCCTCAGCGCCCGGCTAGTCGCCAACCCGCGAAAGACGCTGAGATTTCTCTTGATCGAGCAACAGAGACAGTAACCAGTAAAGTACAAGAGAAGCTGCCAAGTACTCCGCCGGGTACTCCTCAACAACAGACCATTTCACAGGCTAGCAGTGCGACTATTCGCATGAGGTTGGATCACCTTGATAGCCTCAATCAGGCGATGGGAGAACTGCTCACACAGCAAAATAAACAAACGCTCTACAACGAACAGCTAACAGCTCTGGTTAAAAAGCTGCTGAATCGGATCTCTACGCAGCAACAGCAGCTCAATCAGCAGCAAACCGAACAGCTTATTCGTCGTCCTAAAGATTCGCTGAGAATCTCTCCGAACGGCGCTATGCCGAGTAGCAGAGGTGAGGAGCGCGATACCTATAAACGTGGCGAACAAGGGTACGGTGAACCAGAATACAGTCAACCAGAATACAGTGAACAGGGATCTGCCACCTACGCTCACTTCGATTCGATAGAACTAGAACAATACAGCGAGATTCAGCTGCTGTTGCAATCTTGCCTGGAAGAAACTGTTCAACAGAGTGAGAGCGCAGAAGCGATTGAACTGTTTGTAAAGCGCTCTGAGCAAGCGCTAGAGAAGCAAAAGCGGCTGCTGGCGAATACCCGAGAGACGCTTTTAGAGGCCAGAATGGTGCCTTTAGAAACCGTTTTTCAACAGTTTCCTTCTACGGTAGAACGACTGAAAACGCAGCACCAAAAGCCCGTTGAAATAGAGCTAGAAGGCGGCGAAATTCTAATCGATAGAACGATTGCTGACAGCCTTTATGAGCCGCTGGTTCACCTGGTACGTAACGCCTTTGACCACGGCATAGAAGCCCCCGACGAGCGACTGGCCCAAAGCAAACCATTTGCGGGCACCATCACAGTGAAGGGCGTACAGCAAGGCCGCCATCTACTCATTAGCGTCGCCGACGATGGTCAGGGGCTAGACCTTGACTCGATCTTAGAGCAGGCAATTACTAATCGATTAATCACTGTTGCTCAAGCGTCCAGCCTCACGGCAGAGCAAACAGTAGATTTGCTGTTCGAGCCCGGATTTTCGACCGTGACCACGACCAACGAGCTGTCGGGCAGAGGGATGGGACTCGACGCGGTACGGGCGCGGGTGCGATCGCTCCAAGGATGGGTCACAGTCAGTCACGAACCCGGCGCAGGCACCTGTTTTACCCTACAAATTCCGACTAGCCTTAGCATTGCCAAGCTGCTGCTGTGTCAGGCAGAGGGGCGTGTGTATGCTCTGATTGCTGACGCAGTGAAGCATATTTTAATTCCTACCGACAAGCAGGTGCGAACCTGGAAAGGCGGGAAAATGATCACCTGGCAAACCAAAGAATCAGAGCACCTGGTACCTGTTAACGCGCTCAAAGAGGTGTTGAACTACGCCTCACCGATGTCAGAGCACCCCTCTAGATCGCCTCGGCAGGCGGCAGGTGGTAAAAGCAGAAAAGATCGAACGGCCAATCCTGTCATTTTGCTGCACCATCAAGACACTCTTGTCGGCCTAGAGGTAGAACAGCTGCTAGGCGAGCAGGAACTGGTTATTAGCCCGCTTGGTAACACTATCGTGCCGCCTGCCTACTTGTACGGCAGCAGCATTTTGCCCGACGGTCAGCTGACCCTTGTCCTCGACGGCCTAATGCTAGCCAAAATTATCGTTAGCCAGCGTAAGCACTACTTAGAAGCGAGGGCAGCAGAAAAGCCGGCCAACTCTACAGGCCCTGTGCCCAACAAGCCCGTTTTCCTCAAGCCGCTAGTGCTAACGGTCGATGATTCTATTACCGTGCGTAATACACTCACCGAAGCGCTGCAAAAATCCAACTATCAAGTGATTCAGGCCCGTGATGGTGCAGAGGCATTGCAGCTTTTGGAGCGCTATCCAGATGTTCAAGTGATATTGTGTGACATTGAAATGCCCGGTATGAACGGCTTTGAGTTTCTTAAGGCCCGTCAGCGTTTGCCAGAAGTCGCGGCGATTCCGACGATTATGCTGACCTCACGCATGGGCACCAAGCACCGCTTACTCACAGAAGAACTGGGAGCCACCAGCTACCTGACCAAGCCTTACCTGACGCCCAAGCTTTTACGGGCCATTACCGAAGCGATTGAAGGCAAAGCCGAAATTCAGATCACAGATACCACTAAAGAACAGACATACGCCCCGCTGAATACTTCAGGCTCCGCCCATGGATAACTCCCTAGATCAGGCAATGCTCTCGATTACGGATGAGCTTGACCCAGATACAACGCAATACATCACCTTTGAGCTGGCAGGCTATTTGTTTGGTTTACCGAGTCGTGATATTCTTCGCGTGGTTTCAACGCCACCGCCCTCTCAGGGGGGACTTATTTCTATGGGTATGGTTCAGCTAGGGCCATACAGTATCCAAATCTTGGATTTAGTCTCTGTACTTGCACTCAAAACGACTCAGCCTACAACGCATCCTCGGCCTAGCGCTGCTAGCTCACGGGCTTTAGAAAAGAGAAACAAAGTACGCGAGCTGGAGCCCAATGAGAATCCACCTTTTTTAGTTGTTCTACAAAATGAGAAGAAAGAACTGTGGGGCATTGCGCTCTCAGAACCGCCTGATTTGATGGAAGTGCCCAACTACGCACTGAAGCCAGTGCCCTTTCATCAGCGACGATCGCAGTCTTTGAAATGGGTTTCTCACATTGTGAACTACGACCTCAACCGTGCCCGGCATGCTCTACTTATTCTTGATTTATCCCCTATTTTGAATCTTGCGGGCGTTCCCACCATGAACGAAGACACTCTCAAATTCACAGGCGGCATCAAGCCACCCTTAGAATTGCCCAAATAAACAACTAAAAAGAAGCAACAGATAAAGAATCGACAGAAAAGAAGCCACGAAAAGGAAATTACAGGAAAGCAATTACAGAAAAGTAATTACAAAAACGTCATCTGACCCCGTCAGAAAAAGAGAGAAAGCGCAGCGATGATGAAGTCGTAAGTGGTGTTTGGGTTTCATTTATTGAAACCCAACAGCTTTTTGTGGATCAGATTGCCACACTGGTTACAACAAAATAACAACACTTCCTATCTAGATTTAGAGGACACATCATGAAGCGTCTTGGACTCGTGCTTTTGACCGGTTCCATTTTTGCCCTTTCTGCCTTAACTAGCTGTGCAGAAGCTCCTTCAGGCAGCTATGCAGAGGCCCCCGAAGCCGTAGAAGCCGATACGGAGACTGCCGCTGCTCCACAGGTACCTCAAGAAGTTGCTCAAGAGGCTGCGGATTCTAATGGCGCAGGAGGCCGCGAAGGGAGTAATGAAGGAGACAGTGATCGCAGCGCAGTCAGTCAGCGGCCGCAGCTAATCAAGGAAGCGCAGATTTCGTTGGGGGTTGACTCTGTAGAAGAAAGCTTTGAACAGGTGAGGATGATCGTCACTGAGCAGCAAGGCGATGTGCTCTCCATGCAAGACAACGGCGATCGGCAGCGCAGCGTTACGTTTACGCTAAGAGTGCCTCAAGAAAGACTAGACGCTACGCTGGATGCTCTCACCGCGCTGGGAGAAATTCGTAATCGCTCGATTAGCACAAAAGATGTTTCTAATCAGCTGGTCGACTTGCAGGCGCGGCTCAGTAACGCCCGTAAGTCTGAAGAAGCCTTGCAGGAGATTATGTCTCGCTCCGGAGAAATTGCGGATGTGCTGGAGGTCTCGCGTGAGCTGAGTACGGTACGCCAAAGCATCGAAACGATGGCAGCAGAGCAGAAAAGAGTGCAAACCCAGGTGAGATATTCCACCGTGAATTTGAGCTTGCAGAGTGCGATCGCAGCAACTCCCAACAAACCTGGCTTCTCTACCCAGATCGCCAACTCTTGGAATGAGGCGACTGATTCAGTCGGCAACTTTACGACCGATTTGCTACAGCTGGGCCTATGGCTCTTGGTCTACAGCCCATATCTAACAATATTGGCAGTCGGTATAGTGCTGGTAAACAAAGCACGGCAGTCTGCGCGAGACAGTCGCCAGTCCTAACTGCCTTCCTAGCGCTTTCCTAATGTCTTGAGGGCGAAGATAAGCCTTGCCCTCAAGACATTAGGACCTAGACAGTCGTCATTGCGGCAACGGGTGTGCTCTGTCGCAGCGCCTTGGCCTCTACGTTGCGCAGCACTGGATCGGCTTGAGAACGTGGAATGTATGATTCAGGGTGAAGTGCGATCGCTCGTCTCAAATGCTCTACCGCCAGATGATTCCGCTGCAATATGGCATAGCACCTAGCCTGCCGATAAAAGGCAAATGACTGATCAGGCTCAATCGATAGCGACTTGTTATAGGCTTCAATCGCCTGGCTGTAGTCGCCCATTTTTTCTAAGGCCCAGCCCAGGCTTAGCCAGCTCTTGTAGTCATAGGCCTGATGCTTTAAGGCACGCTCAAAGCTGTCGTGAGCATCAGGGTAGCACTGCATATTCATCAGCGTAAGACCGCGATGGTGCCAGGTTCTCGCTACTGAAGGCTCCAAGAAAATCGCCTCATCAAAAGCGTCTAAGGCTTCCTCGTAGCGACCCATGCGCTTGAGCAAAAAGCCTCTGTGGGTCCAATACAGCGCCGATTGAGGCGCTAGCTTCAGTGCCTTATCAAATTTCTTTAGCGCGGCTGCATCTTTGTTCTGATAGGTCAGGGCTTGGCCCAAGCTAGCCCACACCTTGTGCGCCTGAGGCAAAATCGAAAGCGCCCTTTCAAAACTTTCAATAGCCGCATCAATGCGATTGAGTTTCATGAGTGCCTTGCCCCGGCCATACCAAAGCTCAGCTGCATGAACGCCTGTTGCTAAAGGACTTCTTAAAGAGTTTTCGTAGCTCGCCACGGCTTCTTGATAGCGGCCAAGCTTATATAAATTTTTACTTTTACCGTACATCGCTTTGAAGTAATCAGGGGAAATTACCAATGCCTGCTGATAGCTAGATACTGCATCACAATACCATCCCAGCTTTTCTAAGAGCGTGGCGTAGTTGTACCAGATACGAGGCGCTTTTGCATGTATACGCAAAGACTGCGCATATGCGTCAATCGCCTCTTGATATTGACCTGAGCGTGCCAGGTAATACCCCAAATGGTTCCAGATGACAGCACTCTGTGGAGCTGTCTGACTCATTTGTCGATACCGTTGTACCTTACAGGTAAAATCAATTGCCGTCGATACCGGAAAAACACGCTTGTGCTCTGACTCAAGCTTGACGCCGTTTTCGGGTGTTTGGAAAACGGGTTCCCCCAGGGTGTGCGCTGAAATATCGACATAATCCATAGCCGGACCAGAAGTTGAGAGCAAAATAGCTCGCTAGTGCATCAATCAATTTGGCGGTAGCGATGAGAACCTAACTCAGATAAAATGCAAGCGAAAAAGCTTGAAAGCCTCCGTGGGCAGATACTTCCAGATTTCCCATTCCACTTAGTAAATGGCTTAACTTATCCAAATCAACACGCTTCAATGAATTTGACAAAACAGCGCCTCACTTGAATAGCTCTCGGTTGTTACGCCTCAACCAGCTTTTTCCACATAATCTATAGCCTGTGGAAAACTCTGTGGAAAACTTTTTCCACCTGTGGAAAACCTGATTAGACGTTAAGTTTTTTTGATTTATTTTCTTTTTAGAGTCGAAGGCCAGAGCCCTTGTAATTTCGTTGTTTAATAGGTTTCTACGGGTGCTAAAGTCCCGTATATTTACACAGAAAGATATACCGAGGAGTTTTCCACAGATCAGGAAAGTCGTTTGAAAACTTCGTGAGCAAGCCACTGCATATTGGCTTAGTAACCTGAGATCTATCTCAATGATCTAATGATAGACGTATCTCAATCAATTAGTGGCCTGCAGGCAGGTTTCGCTTTTCAGCATTTGGCCGAGTTCAAGACTGTTAAAAGCGGTCGTTACGAGAGTGCAAACAGCTGCCTTAGCAGTCCTCCTTTTCCTTTTTTTCCAGCAATTAACTGATGCAAAAGTTCATACTGCCAACGGTATAAAAAGCTTTCTGCATGTACCGCTATACTACGCAGCTTGCTAATTTGGTCCAAGCTAGAAGCTGCCTGCCCTCCTTTTTGGCACAGGCACAGGGCCATAGGGTGTTCCCACTGCGCTAAAAACTGATTGATGAGGGTGCGATCGCGCTCCGAAAGCTGACTAGCTCCTTTAACCTTCACCATCTTGACCCCACTTTCAGGCCGTTTTCTAGCAGATAGCTGCCCCGACTGGACCGATCGCCACTGCGGTGCCAGCAGCGGCGGCATCATTGACAGCTGATACTGTTTCGCGGGGCCGAGTGTAATATCTCCTAGTTTGCTGACACCGTGCTCATCTAAATAGGAATAAATTGCCTGGAAAAAGGGCGTTAGCACTTCTCGCTCAATGGCCGCGCTGAGTCGCATGCCTGCTTCAGAATAATCAGCGATACTAGCGTCTGGGCTGCTGGTGTAAATTAGCTGAGCGTTTTTGTAGGCTGCCTGCAGGTCCTGCTGACTCTCTGTTTGTAAGCAAAACCAAACGCCATCACCAATCGCATCGCGCACCTGCTGCTTGATATCTGCCGCTGTAGAAATCGGTACGCTGCTCACCTGTACCTGAAGCTGCTCAATGTGCGCCTCTTGATCCAGAATGGCGGTTTCTTGCTCGTGCATTTCTGTTTTTAGCGCGGCAAACTGCTGCTGCTGCTCCGCCGACAGTTGAGTGATTTTCTCTTCTAAAAGCTCAATTTGAGCCTTCATGGTGCTGATTTGCCGATCTTTCTCTGACAGCAGCGCGGTTTGCTTCATCATCAACTGATTCTTTTGTTTAATCTCTAGAGCGCTCAGCCCAGCTCGAATCAGATTGAAATAGCGCAGCTCTGCAATGTCCACTGCTTGAGCCGGTTCTCCAGGCAGGTACAAAAAGCCCTGTCGCTGGCTCATTTGCACCACCAGTAAATGGCCTTCTGCATTTTCAATGGTGATCTGCCGCTCACTCCCTGCTGCTTCGCCTATTTTCTCTAGCGTGCCTTTGTAGCAGCGCTTACTGTAGTAAAACTCCACGTGCAAAGACGACTCAATATCTGTCGCTGAAGTGAAATTGGGAATCTGCTTATTGCTTTTTTCTAGTGTGTCCGAGATTAAATCAAGCGGGGCTATTATTTCCTCAGATGCTTTGCCTGTGTAAGCGCTGAGAGAAGAGTCGCTTGGGTGAGAGCTCTCTTTTCTAGAAGATCTAGAAGGCGCTGTTTTATCGGTTGCTGTAGGCGCTGCTGCCTGAGAATTTGTCGCCTTGACTTGCTCAAGTTTCGGTAGCTTTGGCGGCAGCTTAAAGAGCACAGGTGATGATTCCGAACCGGCTGTGGTTTGAGCGCCTTTGATTTCCTGCTGGAGGCTGCGGGCGGCATCACGTGCTGCTTGTAGGGAAGTTGTTTTCGGTGCCGGTGCCAGGTTCGTTTCTGCTGGTGCTGGTGTAGGGGGATGCGCTGAGCGAGTGTCTGCCGGGTCTCGATGAGAGGGTGCAGGCTTTAGCGGGGTTTCTGTCCAGGGACGAATGCCAACCTTGGAGGCGTCTAGCGGTTTCGCCGGGCGCACGCCGACTATTTCTAGCTCTACGCTGCGCTTGCCTCGCCATTCGTTCAGCCGCAGCTTATAAGCAATATCGATTGTTCTAGGCAGCGGGTGATAGCGGCCCCAGCGCCATGCGATCGCCTTAATTGCCGTTTTGCGCTCTTCACCAGGCGCGGTATGTGCGATCGTCAGCTTTAAGTGGTCGCTCGTTTTCCCGATGACCTTTTGCTCGACTACTGCCGCATTCGCGGTCCAGAAAACCGGCTCTGGATTCTCAATGCCACACGGATGAATCTGATCGATTTGCGCGAACAGATCAAGATTAATGGCGGAAAGCGGTGCGTGAACGTCAACCGTAACCAAAGGCTTTAGATGTTCGGGTTGCAGATGCTTGCGCGCAAAGTTGCTCAGACGAGACTTTACCTGACGTAGCTTACTGGCCTGAAAAGAAAAGCCCCCTGCCGCTCGGTGTCCGCCGTGCTTGTCGAGCAAGTCATCACAAAATTGCAGTGCTTCAAATACGTTGAACTCTGGAATGCTACGGGCCGATCCGCGAATCTCTTTCTTGTCGCTGTCTTCGTAGGTGCCGATAAAGACGGGCACGCCGTAGCGCTCTACCAGTCGCGAAGCCACAATGCCAATCACGCCGTGATGCCACTCAGGCTGCACAACAACCAGTACTCGCTCTTTTTTGAGGTTGAGTGTACCCGCCGCTATCTGTGCTTCGCACCATTCTACTGCCTGCGTCTCAATGATTTCGCACATCTGGCGACGTAGCTGATTAGCTTCCTCACACTGCATAGCCCGCTGTAGGGCAACGCCAACGTCATCTGTCGTCAGCAGGTCAATCACAATTTGCGGATCAGAGATGCGTCCGACCGCATTAATGCGTGGACCCAACCGAAACCCGATAGCCTCTGGCCGCAAGGCGGTTTCTTCACTGAGCCCAGCGACTTCTATCAGTGCCTGAACGCCAGGAATGCGTGATTTGGGCAGTAGCTTTAGGCCTCTTTTTACCCAGCGACGGTTGACGCCAGTCAGCGGTGCCAAATCCGCAATCGTGCCCAGCGTAAACAGCGCCAGCAGGGTCGCGGTCAGATCCTGCATTTGTCCCAATCGCTGTGCTAAGCAAACCGCTAGGATGTAGGCAACGCCAACGCCTGCCACGCCTCTGTAAGGGGAAGATTCTCGAATCAGCTTAGGATTGAGGATCGCATCCGCAGGCGGAATTTGCTCAGGAACGTCGTGGTGATCGGTGAGGATCACCGTCAGGCCGAGTTCTTTGGCACGGGCAACAGGATCGTAGGCGGCAATACCGTTATCTACCGTCAGGATGATACGACCGCCAATTTCGTGGAATTCTTCCACCATGCGCAGGTTGATGCCGTAGCCTTCGGCCATGCGGCTGGGGATGGCGTAGTTAACTGATGCGCCAAGGTAGCGAAGCGATCGCATCAAAAGCGCCGTACTGGTCATGCCATCTGCATCGTAGTCACCGCAGATCAGAATTTTTTCTTTGGTAGCGATCGCATCTACTAATAAATCTAGACTTTTGACCAAATCTGGAAACTCGTCCAGCGGCGAAGGCAACAGCAGCGTTTCAGGATCTAAAAACTCCCAGGCTTGCTCAGGGGTATAGATGCCCCGATTGATCAAAACTTGAGCTAGCAGCTCAGAAAGTGCGGTAGCGTCGGCAACGTGCTTGGCCTGAGACTTTTGCACAGGAAAAACTTGCCATCGCTGCTCGGGGACCTGCCGCTCAGTTGCGGACTGAATAGGTTGCTCAGCAGGGGGGCGGGGCGCGGCGCTTATATTTTCAAGGGTGCTTTCAGCCGACGGACTGTGTGTTGCTTGCTCAGTCGTCGGAATCAGCTCTGATTGAACGTCTTCTGACACGTTAGATCGGTTTTGTGGCTCTTTTGTTTGCTAACACTTGTAGCTTGCACAAAGCACTATAGCGCTGACCTACCCATTAAGCACATGACTGCGAAAAAACAGCAGATGTACGTACGGTAGAGCAACGCCTATAGATCATTTGATCTAATGATAGAGGATTTGTTTTGTGAGTGGGGCGATTCAGCCTACTGGTCAGAAGACTTAATAAACCAGAACTCTGCCGTCACTGGAAACATGCACAGCGCGATCGCTATCGTGCCCACTGGGCAATAGCTCTACCTGCAACGTCTCCGCATCGGGGCGATGCAACCGAGCTTCTACCGCTCGATTCTTCTCATCCCAAAATACTAACGACATATCATCATCGAAGCCGACTAGCGTCTCAATCGCAAACTCGGTGTGGGGTCTGAGCCAATGCATGTCAATATCGAGGACACGCTCTAGGTTGACGGTGCCATTGGTGCGATTGATAAATTCGATGGTAATGGGCTGACCGGGCATGAAGCGGATTTGGTTAGTGTCGCACTGTTGAGTACAGGGCTCTACAGCTTGAGCAGACAGAGGTAGCGCGGGTATAACAGCTAGGGCGGCGGCAGCTACGCCAGCGGGCAAGGACTTTAGATACTTACGGATAGGCGTTCTGATAGGCGTTGTAAGCACTGGGTGTAAGGGTAGCTGAATCATGACAGGATATTTCTAGCGTGTATTCTCTCAATGATGGCCTGAGCGTTTTTGTTAAGCCTTTGGTAATCTCACGCTAAATAAATAAAGCCGCTACCCAATTTGGGTAGCGGCTTAAGAGAATTTTCGCTAGGCAGGACCTTCGTAAGTTAGAAGACCGTAAGTTTAGAAGACCGTAAGTTAGAAGACTCTGTGTCTCTCTAGCAAGGCTCGTTAGATTTGCGGGGGCGTTGTCCGGACAGATTTACGCTTGAGGGTAATGAGGGCGATCGCCATCAAGAATACGCCAAGTATCTGCCCTGGTTCCGGCACAGAAGCGGCCAGCACATTGCCCGGCTGAGTCAGATCGTTTTGGCCATCTTCTACCTCACGCTCGAATCGGTCTTCGCTAGCTTCCGCCTTTCGCAGGGCCTCTCTTTGGCGCTCATCTACGAGAACAAGCATGGAAGAGTAAGGTGTGACGATGCTGGTTTGTTTGGCGATCGCATGTACCTTATCGAGCGCCGACAGCTGCGTTGTATCTAGCACGCGTCCCTGCTGACGAATCAGCTGCCTAGCGGCTAGCGGCGCGAAGCCGTCAACCTCTTTTCCTGGCTCTGCTGATTCGCTTACTGGTTCTACTTTCCAGCTGTAGCCGTCGAGTACAGTGGCCTCCTTACCTGCCAGCGCAATCTTTTGCAATACAGGCAGTACCTGCGTATCTACACCGCCCCGGCTATCTTCTAAAGCTTGTAGCAGCGTATCTTCGTAGGCAGAAGGCACATCACCGCCCAAGTGGATAATCCACAGTGGTGCGCTCAGTGCAGGAATCTCGGCTTTATCTTTTGCCAGTTCGTAACTTCCCTTATCGGTCAGTAAGATAATCGCATCGTAAGCCCGCTCAGCTCGCTGTTGGGCAAACTGCTCTAGCATCTCGGCAGGCTGTAATGTGCCGTAAAAAATGGTGCTCTTAGCAGAAAAGTCTGATTGCGTAGAAACCGCTGACTGCCCTGCGATCGCAACATAGTAATCGAGCGTATTCTGCTTTGCGGCTTCTTGCAACTTGGCAACGGCTTGCTCTAGCTCAGCTCTTTGGCTACCCATGCTGTAAGAGCTATCGACCACGACGGCAATTCGCTTGTCCGTAGGCAGCTGTTTCTCTTGTTGGGTTAGGGGCGCAGCAATGACTCGGTAGCCTTCTGAAAAGGCTATTTGGTGACTGCTAGGTTTGGGCGTTTTCTGTGATGCGATCGCAGTCTCAAACCATTCATCTTCATCCAGCTGAACGGTACGATTTCCACGTTTGTGTTCTGTTTTTTTCGTCCAGAAAATATTGCGCTTTTCACTCAGCTGAGGCAGTGCCCAACCGACATCGGGCTGCAACATTACGTCGTAGGTCATCGTTAAATCCAGCTCACCAGGATCTCTCACCGCACGGCTATCAGTTGCTGTAGAGCTCGGAATCGGAAACACGCGCAGCCGATACTGCCGCGGTCCAACCTGCTCTAGCAACGCTGGGTCGGTGGCCCGCTGAAACTTGGCTCGTTCTACCTCATCGTTGTAAACCTGCTGCGCCGCTCCCCGCGGAGAGACGACATGAGGAAATAACTTAGGATTTTCTGCTGTGCCCAACCACAGCCCATTAATGGCTGCACTTTCTGGCAGCGAGAACGAGTAAAAAATCTCTTGATCTTCAGGGGTAGAATTCTCGTAACGCTCATGAATCTCGACAGTTCCCCAGTCACCATACTCGGTTACGGTCGCTTCTTGCAGCGCTAAGCGAACCACTTTTTGGTCTAAGTCCAGCAGGCCTGCTTTCGTCTCGTCTCGGTCAGCAGTCGCTTGTAGCGCCTCTCGAATAGCCACCCGCTCAGCCTTTTGAATCGGCTCATCAAAAAACTGTTCATACAGCTGTTCTGCTCGCTCTACATCGTTACCCTCTCCGCGATAGAGAAAAGGCGATAGCAATCCATTATGAATGTTTTGCAAAAAATCTCTTGCGCCGCTTGGAATTACTGGACTGTAAAG